>Ga0233412_10001417_pt1 | contig 12495 bp, 14 predicted proteins | sample Na_anoxic_4_MG_FD_180667 | JGI IMG/M metagenome (GOLD analysis project Ga0233412, IMG submission 180667) | Seawater microbial communities from Saanich Inlet, British Columbia, Canada - Na_anoxic_4_MG | ecosystem: Environmental > Aquatic > Marine > Inlet | place: Canada: British Columbia... | reverse complement strand
GAAGATTCTAAAGGTAAAATAATAGACAACCGACCAAAGGAAATCATAAAAAGTACTTGGAGTATTAGAGATTGCTTCAAGGAACTAAGGATGAGTAAAGAAAATCATTTAGGGCTTGGAGATATAAGGCTTACAGTAGCGAAGCAAGACGAGATATGCGATTTGGTAGAATCACTAATAGAAAAAAACAAAGAACTAGTATGCACTAATTGTGGATGCCCTGAACCAAAAAAAACTTACGATGGCTATTGGTGTAAGCATTGCCACAATGAAATGTGAATTAAAATAACAGAACAATGACACAAGCAATGAAAGAAGAGCAAGAGGTATGGGATTGGCTACAAAATCAAAACCTCACAAGAGTAATGCAAAAAACCGGAGTAACTATGAGCCGATTGCATTATTTTAGATCCGGTAAAGCAAAGTACGCAAGTTTTCAAGTGGTGAGAGCCGTAATGTTATTAATGGAGAAGGAGAAATGAGTTATTTCAATTTAACCGAGTTTATAAAAGATGAGCAACTCGATCATCCACAAATAGCCGATAGAAACATCATCCCAAAGATTAAAACTTGGATTGATGAGCTTGATAAGGTGCGCTCTCTAGTAGGCTTCCCCATCAAGATAACCGACTCCGTTCGATTCGGGAAAGGCTCAAGCCAACACTACTTCAACGGCGCAGGAGCAATAGACTTGAGGCCATCGCTCATCGGTGGGAGTAACTTTCTTTATTTACTCCTCGCTCTCTATTCAAACCCAAACTTTAACCGGATATGCTACTATCCTCCAGGAGAGTTGTTTCAATACGGAGGTTTTCACATCGATAAAAAATACTCCGGAAAGCATCTATTTGTTTCCGATAAAGATACAGTCAAATGGGAGCGCATAGATTTGCAGTCGCTTGTCGAGGTGTTAGATTGAATCACGGATCACTCTTTTCGGGTATAGGAGGTTTCGACTTAGCCTCTGAATGGATGGGATGGGATAATAAATTCCATTGTGAATGGGAGGATTTTCCTCGCAAAATACTTAAACATTATTGGCCGGAGGCCGAATCGTATGGCAACATCAAAGAAACAGATTTCACTATTTGGCGAGATAGAATCGACATCCTCACAGGAGGATTCCCTTGTCAACCCTACTCATCAGCAGGCAAACGACTCGGCAAGGAGGATGATAGACATCTCTGGCCGGAGATGCTTAGAGCAATTCGAGAGATTAGGCCGAGATGGGTTATTGGCGAGAACGTTCGTGGGCTTGTTAATTGGTCAGATGGATTGGTATTCGAGGAGGTGCATTCTGAATTGGAAGCTGAAGGGTACGAAGTACAATCGTTCTTACTTCCAGCTTGCGGTGTTGGCGCTCCCCACAGAAGAGATCGAATCTGGTTTGTTGCCTACTCCGATGGCGCAATCAAGAGAAACCAACAAGGAGAAAACACTCAAGAGAAAGGAGAAGTACGGAGGGATGAAAAGAGCGATGTATTTAGAGAATTATCTAGCGATGGGATTGCTTCCGACTCCAAACACGATGGACACCCTGCCACCGAGGGAGGGCGAAGCGATGGAGCGGATAGCCCAAGGCGCAAGGAAGGGCAGGACTGCACCGAGCAATTTGAGGGAGTATGTGAATCCAGGGAGTTGGGAGGCGTATGGGATGCTTCCGACTCCTTGCACTCGAGATTACAAAGGAGCAAACTCGATGGATCACTTGCAAGGAAAGAACGGAAACAAGATGACTCACGAATATCAACTTCCGAATTTTGTGAAATTAAAAACTGGGAGCAATTCCCAACTCAATCCCCGATTTGTGGCGGAAATGATGGGCTTCCCTCCCGATTGGACGGAATTACCTTTCCAAAATGGAGAAGAGAATCAATCAAAGGATACGGAAACGCAATAGTGCCTCAAGTTGTTTATCAGATATTCAAAAGCATCCAAGAATATGAGAATACACTTTCGATAGATTGTAAAAAGTTGTAAATTATGTTAAACACAATTCACTATGCAAATAATCGACTCAAAAGCAATTTTCGGCATATTCGGCACAATTACAACGTGGGCGCTTTCTACCATAGAGGGAACGATAGCGGAACAAGTACTAATCAATCCATCCATCGTATCGGCAACCTGCGTCGGTATCTATATGTTAGTGAAGGCATACAATGAATACAAAAAAGGCAAAATCGAGCGTGAGCAAATGTAAACTTTGCAAGGATCATTATCACGATTTAAATCTTTGCTCTGATACAAAATGCTTTCACAATCTCGACATCAATTTACGCGCAGTAAAAGAAACTCCCCTCCCTCCGATTAAACGCTCCCTCCCTTCCCGGATTAAGAAAAAACTCCGGAATATCAATCCATTCCAAAAATTAGTATATTTCCTCATAACAACAATCGCAACGGCTCTCGGGATTAATCTTGCGGGCATAAGACAATTACTCGAAATGGAATTCACAGAACTCACTATCGTACAATTTGCAATCTATGTCATTGGCCTTGTAGGTATGTTCGCTCTTGGCCTACTCAAAACCGGGCCAGGTATCAAAGCCAAACTCAATGTATTAGTTGAGTACCTATCGGAAGAACTCATCAAAGCAACGGATGAGGCAAGCGATGCCGGTCAAAAGATAACCAAAGCCGAAATCCTCTCGATTGTAGAGGGAGCAGTAAAAGCCGTGTTTAAATAATGGCCTACGATACCGACAAACTTTATGAGCAAGCATTAAAAGACATTGAGGAGAATACTCTTTTCTTTGTTTCTGATGTATATGCTTATTTGGGCATCTCACACGATTCATTTTATCGCTTCTTTCCAACTGGTTCTGAAAGATATGAAACTATAAAAGAAAGGCTCAATAAAAACGCGATGCGTACAAAGGTATCGATCCGTTCTAAACTGCATCAAAGTAAAGCTCCGGCCGGACTCCTGGCTCTATATAAGCTACTAGCAACAAATGATGAGAGAAAGGCACTAGCGATGGAATACCGAGAACATAGTGGAGAGGTTAAACTCCCAAAATTGGAGGTTGTATATGGAAATGTTCAAGATGGGGATGAATCGAAAGGTTCATCAAAGCCTCCTAAAAAATAAGCCCATCAACGTACAACAAGGCGGAAGTAGCTCTGGGAAAACTTACACGATACTCCAACATCTCTTAATGGTGGGAGCAGAGGATAAAGAAACCATCACAGTTATCGCGGAGGATGTACCAAATCTAAAGTCCGGCGCGTATCGAGATGCTAAGACAATACTAGCCAACACTCCCGAACTAAAACTATATTGGCCGTATGAGAACAAGTCCGATCGTATCTTTGAATCCGTTTCCGGATCGATAATAGAGTTTAAGTCATTCCAAGATGAGTACGATGCTCGAAGTGGTAAAAGGACAATTGCATTCTTTAACGAGGCCAACGCGATTAAGTACGGTATTTTTGAGCAAATCAACATAAGGACCACAAAGCAAACAATACTAGACTTTAACCCATCGGCTCGATTTTGGGCGCACGATAAATTAGAGGGCCGGGAGGATGTCGAGTGGAATGTAACAACCTTCCGGGATAATGAGTTTATTGCGCCGGCCATCAAAGATAAGATATTATCCTATGAGCCAACTCCCGATAATATCAAGAGAGGTACGGCCAACGAATACCGGTGGAAAGTGTACGGAATGGGTGAAGTAGGCAGGCTCGAAGGGCTTATCTTTCCCAACTTTCAAACATCGAGCGAATGGCCGGAGGAATACAAGTGGAGAGTATTTGGAATGGACTTTGGTTTTACAAATGATCCGACAACGCTAATCGAGGTCCGGCTCTCTGGAGGCAAGTTATACGCGAAGGAGCATATTTACCGGAAAGGCCTCACCAACCAAGATATTAGCCGTTTGATAAAGGATTCAGGTATAACGGAGCAAATAATAGCCGATAGCGCCGAGCCTAAAAGCATCGAGGAACTCAAGCGTGAGGGATTATGGGTATCTCCGGCGCAAAAGGGAAAGGATTCGATTATGTACGGCATCCAACGAATGAATGAATACCCGATCGTGGTTCATACATCAAGCAAAAACTTAATTGAGGAATTTTCTTCGTATATTTGGGCGAAGGATAGGCACGGCCAAGCAACGAACAAACCGATTGACGATTTCAATCACGGCATCGATGCGATACGCTATGCACTAACCGACAAGCTCCGGCGCAAGAAACTGCAATTTGATTTAATATAGTTCATTGTATCTCTGTATGCTACATAGGTTTTGACCGGCTTATGTTTCTTTATTTATTAACTCGTAAAAAATTGTTAAATTGTATCAAAACATTTGCAAATGAATTTCAGCGATTTAATCCCTTTCAAAAAACAACGCTTAAACAACCGGCTCAATAGACAGTTGTTTCGTTATCAATCCGGAATGCCCATTTCCTTCGCCGATACGCAAGAGGGATATGTTGAGGATGCCTATTCTAACAATCCGGATGTCTATGCGGTGGTAAATGGGATTACTCGCTCCGCTTCCGCCGTTCCTCCAGTAGTCCACGAGGTTAAGGATGTAAAAAAAGCGCATCAATACCGCTCAATGAAATACGCGATGCGTAACGGTGCAACACAAAAGAATATCGATTACGCTCTAGAATTAAAAGAGCAAGCCTTCGAGGATGTATTGGATGATAGAGATCCTTTGTACAAGCTGATACATCAACCAAACCCATTGCAGGGCTATCCTGAATGGTACGAGAATATGAAGGGATTTCAGCTTATAACCGGAAACGGATATACTCACTTTGTAGAGTTGGGCGATGGAAGCATTGGGGAGATGTGGGTAATGCCTTCGCAGTTCACCAAGCTAATTGCTGATGCTTCGTATGAGAGTCTAGTCAAAGCCTACATCCTAGATGTGTACGGATATTCCGGAGAAAGGCTAGAGGCTGATAGTGTAATGCATTGGAAATACTGGAATCCTGATTATGATGGAGTAGGCTCTCACTTGTATGGTATGAGTCCGCTCAAGTCGGCGCGTAACTCCATCCGATTGGGTAATGATGGGGATAATGCACTAAGTAAGGCATTCCGTAATGGTGGAGCGAGTGGAGTCGTATTTCCTGACGATCCGGATATTGACAGACTAACAGAGGAACAACGCTCACAATTAGAGCATTATTTGAGAAGTATGCAAGGCCCAGACAATTACAAATCCTGGCTCGTATCAAGTGCAAAACTAGGCTTCCAAGCTTTCGGTATTCCTCCGGTTGACTTGGAGATACTAGAAAGTGGTAAGATGTCGCAGAGAGATGTATGTAATGTGTTCAACTTTCCTAGTGAATTACTAAACGATCCGGACAATAAAACCAACGCAAACAAGGAACAGTCAAGGAAACAGTTGTATATGGACAATGTCATTCCTTCCTTAGTGAGGGATTTCGCCGAGATGAATCGTTCCATTGTACCGAGATTCACGAATAAAAAATATCACCTTGATTTTGACGTTCAAAGCATTGATGCGATAGGTCAAGAAACAAGCGAAAAAGTTGATTGGTTAGAAAAGGCGTGGTGGCTTACACTAGACGAAAAGAGAATCGAAATGGGTTATGAGCCAATAGGAGATGAGGCGCGATACATACCGGCCAACCTTATACCAGATACAACCTTTGAAATGACAGAGGAAGAGATTAAGCGGTTGAAACAAGATTATGCCAATACCAACTCCAAAGCCTAACGAGGCGGAGGGTTCTTTTATGAGCCGGTGCATCCGGTTCGTGGTTGATGAGGGAACTCCGCAAGAGCAAGCCATTGCCATTTGTAGCTCTCAGTACAGAAAAGAGAAGCTCAAAGTAATGACATGGAAAACAATCGATCGTAAAAGAGCATCGTACAGTAAATACGCCAAATCACAGTTCTCCCGAGCGTTAAAAGCCCAAGCCAACGAATACCTCGACCAAGTAAAGCAAAGCGGATTATCGGCCGAATACACGATAAATAGAGCGCCGATTGAGAATGCGATGTTTAATGTGTACTCGAGAGTAATGAAACAATTTGCTCGCGATACTTATTCGGATTTATCCAAGAGAGCCAATAAAACGGAGGTAAATTGGGATGAGTGGGTGAGCAGATGGTTCGATGATAATGTCATTGATTTATCGGATTTAATGACTGGTACAACCGAGCGAAGTATTAGAGAGATTGCACAAAGGGCCATCGTCGAGGGATTGAGCATAAGAGAGTTTCAGAATGAACTGATGAGTAATTACTCAGTATCGGAACGGCGCGCCGAGCTTATAGGTAGAACGGAAATCATCCGAGCCTCCAATGCCGGCTCTTTGATGGGAGCGCAAGAAACCGGTTTCCCAATGCAAAAGTTTTGGCTAGCTACTCGCGACAATAGAACAAGAGGCATCAATCCGGAGGATGTATTCGATCACTATTCAATGGATGAGAATAAAGGCATCCCATTGGACCAAGCATTCAACGTAAGCGGAGAGTACCTTCAACATCCTGGAGATAGGGCAGGCTCTCCTGGCAATACTATCAACTGCCGATGCACAATGACGTATCAAGTGCTAGATACCGAAATAGAATGATAGTCATATTCTCATACAACCGGCCGGAGATGCTAGAAAGGTTGATTGAGGAATGCCCAGAGAAGCCGATTGTCATAGACGATGGTTCGGACTTTGACGCGATGCCATTTGTGGGTAAATGTGAGTTTCATAGACTCAACCACAAAGGAAGGAGGGGATTTTGGGCGAATTGGCATTATGCTCTCCAAAGGTGCAAAGCCTCCGATGATGAGTACTTTACATTTCTAGCCGATGATTTCCATTCGGTAGAGTGGGAAACCTTATCGAGATTCAAACAAGATACTCCATTTGCGTACAATCTTTTAAATGATGGGAGGACACAATGTTTTATCGCTTGCAAGCCGGTAGAGAAAGAATTTTACGGCATTCCATCCATCCAAGTATCTTTTACCGATTGCGGTTATCATTGCAACCGCTCGGCGTTAAATGTTTTAGATTTTACAATGCCTCCAGTAGATCCGGTACGCTTCGATAATCCCGATATGAGTTCCGGAGTGGGTATGTATCAATCAACGCAATTTTTTATCAACCTCGTTCCGATGTATATACCTAAAAAGTCATTAGTAAAACACGGCAACCATCCCTCAATGATGCATCCGGAACTTAGAAAGAAAGTGCCTCTAATTAACCAATAGTTATGACTATTCGCCATTATAATATCTTTTAGTATGAAATACTTTGGACTCTTTTGCTACGCTTTAACTCTTGGCCTTGCTTTTTGGGCTGATTGGAGGCTCGGACTTGCTTTGTTCACTTTTTACATTGGATTTAAAATAGAACTCTATGAACAAAGCCAGGAATGAGCGTTCATTAATTATTTAATAGTTAAAATTATGTGGTCATATTACGGAAGTAAAAGCAAGGTTGTTGATTTATATCCATCGCCAAAATTTGATAAGATAATAGAGCCATTTGCCGGCTCTGCAAGGTATGCCTTAAAATGGTTTGATAGAGATGTTACTATTGTAGATAAGTATGAAAAACTAATTAAAATTTGGAAGTGGTTGCAACAATGTAGTCCAAAGGATATTCTTGCATTGCCCGAGTTAAAAAAAGGCGAAACAATAGATAATTACAATTTTGATTGCGATGAGGCAAAATGGCTAACGGGTTTTATTATACAAGGTGGTGTTAATTCTCCGAGAAAAACAGCATCACCTTATGGCTATAAAATGACATCCACAGAAAAGAATAGAATAGCGCAAAACTTATTTAAAATAAAGCATTGGAATATATTATTAGGAGATTACAAAGATTTAAAAAACAAAGAAGCAACGTGGTTTATTGATCCACCATATCAATTCGGCGGAGAATATTATATTAAAAGCAACAAGAACATTGATTTTAAAAATTTAGCTGAATGGTGCAAATCTAGGTCAGGTCAAGTGATTGTGTGTGAAAATACAAAAGCAGATTGGTTAGACTTTAAGCCAATGAAAGAAATGCAAGGCTCTATTTATAAAACAACTGAAGCAATTTGGAGTAATATGCCAACAAATTACGACAATGTTCAACAACCTTTGTTTTAAATAATAATGAGCGTAACCATCATTATTCCATTTGTAGAGGACAGAGGCTATTTACAAGAGGCTATCCAATCGGCAGAGAGTCAAACATACAAATGTGAGATACTACTTAGTCAATCCGAGAATAATGTTGGGTATAACTTAAACAAGGCTATTGCTCAATGCTCAACGGAGTATTGGGTGTACTTATGCGATGATGATATACTGCCAAAGGATAGTATAGAAAAACGACTCCAGGCAATGAAAGGATTTGATTTCATACATAGTAATGGAATGACCTTCCGGAAGTCTTTAACAAGGATTATAAAGCCTCAAATAACGGATATACCATTCTCTCGGTTACTGAAAAAGAATCACATATTTGGAGGTACTTGTATGTACCGAACAGAGTGGAGAAAGGTGCAATGGGATGAGTCTTTATGGACTGGAGAGGAGTACGATTATCATTTAAATCTATTATTAAACGGCGCTAAACTCGGCTATCTCGATGAAGTTACTTATCATTACAGAATACACAATGAGCAAAAATCATCACGCAAAAATGCCGATAACTTTATCCGCAGAATAAGAGCCATTAAAGAGATACGGAGGAAATATGATAACCGCCAACCTAGCAACGATTAAATCACGTCGTTATACCTTGCAAGGTGTAATCGACTCACTAAAGCATCAAGTTGATACCGTTCGGGTATATGCCAACGATTACGTTCCGGATGTCAAGGATGCCGAAGTGTTTACCGGAAAAGATTATACCGACAACTCAAAATTCTATTGGCTTCCGGAGAGTGAGGGTATCTACCTCTCTTGCGATGATGACTTGATCTATCCTCCGGACTACGTGGAAACAATCAAAGAGGGAATGAGGAAATATCCCGGTGCTTGGATAACCTTTCACGGCCGGAAACTACTAGGCTACGGATTAGACTACTATCGAGGGCATTTGGTGTACCGGTGTCTAGGGAATGTCAATGGAGATTATGAGTTGGATATTCCGGGTACTGGCGTTTCTGCTTTCAACACAAAGGATATTAAATTCGATATAAAAGAGTGGGAATATAAAAGAATGTCGGATATAATGGCCGGCCAAGAGATAGCCAAGAAGGGCATGAAAATTATATGCCTATCTCACAGAGAGGGATGGATTCAGCACCTCGAAAACAAGAGTACTATTTATCACGAAGAGATTGGAAAGCTTGACCAGAATCAACAAGCCGATCGAGTATATGCGATGCGATACGAGAAAGATTGAGAAGTTCCTCAATATCCTCTTTTGATACCGGCCAATTATTTTTTAGTTGCTCCTCTACTCTCTCAAATAAATCATCCATAGCGTTTATATAATGGTTTTGGGAATATATCAAGGGTAATTGTAAAATAACGTAAAAAATCCGTATTTTTAACAAAAAGTATTGAATGAGTTATACCGATTATCCAAAGAGCGCATCGAATAACGCAAGGCGAGCCTTGAAGTACAAGGAGGAATCCGGGAATCCTAAAGGATGCGGAACTCCGGTGGGATGGAGAAGGGCAACGCAACTTGCTAATCGTGAAGCAATCTCGGAGGATGTCGTTAAACGTATGGCCTCATTTAACCGGCATCGGCAACACAAGGATGTTCCCTATGATGAGGGATGCGGTGGTTTGATGTGGGATGCTTGGGGTGGTACTTCGGGTGTAGATTGGGCAATACAAAAATCAAAACAAATCGATGAGGAAAAGATGTTAAAGGCGGAATCATTAAACGTGGGAGATTTTGTTTCCTGGAACTCATCGGGAGGCCGAGCAAGAGGAAAGGTTGTAGAGATTGAAACCAATGGCACTATTGATGTACCAAATTCTGCGTTTACGATTACCGGTACAGAGGATGATCCGGCGGTACTTATACAGATTTATCGAGATGGAGAGGAAACCGATGTATATGCAGGGCATAGAATGTCCACATTAACGAAAATAAACCCAATCAAAAGTATGAATCCATTTATCACAAAGAGAGCCGGCATTGTTAAAGATGTCGATGTTGAGCGCCGTATGATTGAGGGGTACTATTCAGTATTCGACTATAAAGACTCCGACGGCGATATTATCATGCCTGGAGCTTATACTAAGACAATAAAAGAGAATGGCCCAAACGGTAAAGGGCGTATCATGCACCTTTATCAACACGATCCATTGACAGTATTGGGCAAGCCTAGTATGTTAGTAGAGGATGAGAAGGGATTGTTCTTTAGAACGGCCATAACCGATACGCAACTCGGAACGGATGTTCTCAAATTATACCGAGATGGTGTATTAACCGAGCATTCGGTTGGGATTAATTTTGTACAAAGAGATTACTCCAATGAGGATGAGGCGTACATTGTGAGAGAGGTTAAGATGTGGGAAGGCTCAACCGTTACATGGGGAGCAAATGAGATGGCCAAAGGCGGAATGGCTAAAGGCTCAATGGCCGACCAACTCGACCAATACAAGAAACTAAGCAAGGCATTTTATACCGGCGATTATACCGATGAAACATTCGGGCTGATAGAAATGCACATCAAGAACTTTGAGGAATCATTCACGAAATCACTTCATACGATGGAAGCCGAGCCAATCACTTCTCAAGAGGATGAAGCCGATTTGGATGCTATATTCAAACAATTCAACAACCAACTAGAAATCGAAAAGGAGTTCAAATTATGGACATCGAAAACACATTAAAAGAGGGCTTGGCTTCTGTAAAGAATGGACTAGCCGAACAAACCAAAGCACTTGAGAACCGTTACAACGTTCTCGAGGAGCAAGTTAAACTCTCTGGCGAAGCTGATGAAGCTACCAAGAGCGAAATCAAAAACCTTGAGGAGGTAATTGCCTCTCAAAAGGAAAGAATCGAAGCAATCGAGAAAGGCAACAATCGTCTAGGCGGTGGAAGCAAGCCATTATCATTGAAGAGCATTCTTGCTGAAGGACTAGAAAGCAAAAAAGACCAAATCGAGGCTTTCAAGGCCGGACAGATTTCGGGCTTTACTATGGACACCAAAGCAGTTATCACTGAATCAGGTGCTTATACTGGCGATGTTGTTCCTGCTGATTACGTTCCAGGATTCAAATTCGACCCGGAAAGACGAGTTCACGTGCGACAGTTCCTACCGGTTGGTACTACTAACTCGGACAAAATCCGCTATATCAAAGAAACCAACTTCACAGATAATACTGGTGTAACTGCCGAAGGCGATGCTTCCGGACAGAATGATTTTGACTTGGTAGCGACTGATGCCGTTGTTGAGAAAATCTCCGCTCACTTCCGAGTGTCTAAAGAGGCTCTTAATGATACTGCCGGTCTAGCTTCTCATATCTCTTTACGTGGTATGGAAAAGTACATGAAGCAAGAGGATGCGTACAACTTGTATGACTCAACTTACGGTCTTACTGTAACCTCTACCGATTACGCGCTTGACCAATATACTGGCGATGCCGATGCTCAAGAGTACGATGTACTTTTAGAAGCTATCAAGCAAATCCGTAACCGTAACTATCAGCCTTCTGCGGTAATGATGTCCGTATCTCGATACTTCGACATGATCCGTAACAAGGATGCTGATGGCCGTTACATATTCCCTCAAGATGTTATCTTTGGAACTCGCGTTCCTTCTATCTTAGGTGTTCCAGTAATTGCTACTAACGCAATCAACGACACTGATGGAGATGCGGATGACTTCTTAGTGGCTGACTTCGCGCAACTATGTACCTTGTTTGATCGTGAGTCTGTCTCCGTTCGTTTCTACGAGCAAGATCAAGACAACGCGGTTAAAGACTTAGTTACCGTACAAGTTGCAGGCCGTTTGGCTTTACCAACGTACCTACCTAACGCAGGTGCTTTTGGTAACTTTACAACTGCCATCACGAATGCAGGTAATTCTTAAATTACCATAAGGATGTTTGGAACTTGGAGCGGTTCGATTCCGCTCCATCCTTCTCATTAAATCTTACTATTATGTACCGAGCTAGAAGAAGTTTTATCCATAAAAACCAACGCATCAAAAAGAATGATCCCTTGAAGCTAGACAAAACATCAATTACCGAGCTTCTATACAAAGGGCTAGCATACGAAACGAAAGAGGACAAACGAGCTTATACGAAAGAAGCCAAAGCGTATATGGAGAAAGACGAAAATACAAAGACGATGTATTACGTGAAAAAGAATAACCAAATCATCGATCGGCTTCCGAAGTACAAAGCCACAAAACTAGTTGAGGAACTCAATGCTTAAAACGCCATTCAAAGGTAAAACCGGGCCATTCACTTTCAGCACAGTTGATACCGGAACAAATGTATCAACCGATGTACTAAGTACGGCCGATGCTAAGGCCTGGATGAGGGTTGATACCTCCGCCGATGATTCTTTGATTGCTGACTTAGT
>Ga0233412_10001416_pt1 | contig 12500 bp, 16 predicted proteins | sample Na_anoxic_4_MG_FD_180667 | JGI IMG/M metagenome (GOLD analysis project Ga0233412, IMG submission 180667) | Seawater microbial communities from Saanich Inlet, British Columbia, Canada - Na_anoxic_4_MG | ecosystem: Environmental > Aquatic > Marine > Inlet | place: Canada: British Columbia... | reverse complement strand
TTGCCTCAAGCATCGTATCTCTTAAAAGCCGGACAATACTATTGGAATAATGACGAAGGAGATTGGCAAGAGTATTCAGATATAACGACAAGCCAATCAGCAATTACTCCGGCGGAAATTGATACGGCCAATAATAAGATTCGGATTGTTAGTAATGACTTTGCTCATGGGGATGTCATTCGAGTTGATGAGGATTTAACAACCGGAACGGATGCCGATACCGAATACTATTTAATTGATGTTTCGGGTACAGTAGAAACCGGATCAAATACTTTATACTATCAATTATCGGAAGAACCCGACGGAACTCCGGTATCTCTAGGCTCAAAAACTGCGAGTTCTCACAACATTTATAGGGTTAGTAATAGAGAGCAAATGGTAACGACAACTCCATTGGCTTTTGATTCAACCGTTTGGTGGTATGACTTCAACATTATAACAACGGAAGTTCCGGCCGATGCTGATGGCGATATTGAGTTTTATGCAATGGGTGCGATCATGCCGGCGCGCACATTATTTGATTTTGAGGAGTATGCAGAGTATGCCTCTCCAACTAATTTTTGGCAAGATACGCTCGTTTTACTTAAAGATCCGACAACGGCTAACGGTGATTCGATTTTATACGAATTAGAGCAAACTGGTAATTACTCAACTCTTTTATCTTATCCCGAAGTTTACTTTGGAGATGGGCCATTAGATTATTCACGTTCGGCGTTATTAGTTACCGATGTAAGTACGGCCGATACTCCGACATCTCAATGGGATTTTGTAGGAGGCTCGAGCAATAGTAACTTTTTTGAAATATGGCTCAAAGAGGTTCTCAATGTTCAACGAACGGCGCGCCGTAATTTAAGAGCCGAATTATACGGAGAGTTTGAGGCTTATCAAGTTTTATCTCACGATAGCAAATACTTCTTTTTCTTAGGCGGTACGCAAAGAGGTAGAGGCAACCGGTGGGATGCGGACTTTTTCGAAATAGATATTGAAACCGGAACGGACACATTTACCACAATCATCAACGCACAAAACTCCGCCGGTACTGGAGGCTCGGGAGGTGGAACAAATGCAAGTATTGAGGGAATAAGCGTTGACTTTGCTGATTCTCGGTATTTACAAATTAGCAATGATTTGTCCGATGTAGATGATGCGAGTACGGCGCGCACTAACTTAGGGTTAGGGAGTGGAGATTCCCCAACCTTTGCAGGGCTTACCATAAATGGAAATATAGGCGTAACCGGAACGGTTGACGGCCGAGATGTTTCAAACGATGGCGCTGATTTAGACGAGCTATATACAACGATAGGATTGAGCGCTCTCACAAGTGCGGAGGTTGACCAATTAGAGAATATCGGAAGCGTAACCGTATCAAATACTCAATGGGGATATTTAGGCGCTCTAGACCAAAATTTAACAACTACGAGCGATGTACAGTTTGACGATATTACTGCTACTGGTATTATTTACGTTGACAATATAGATACGGAAGGTATTACGTGGAATGTATCAACTCAAGAATGGGATGCAACACCAAGTGAATACTTTAACAACCCAGTATTTATTGGAACGAGTTTAGACGTTGATAACGCTTTGTTAGTCGATGACTTTGTAGAAGTGGGAACGGATTTAGATGTAGGTGGAAACACTACTTTAAGCGGTACGGCTGATATATCAAGCAATACCACAATAGGCGGTAGTTTAACGCTTTCGGGTTCGGCTGATTTCAATAGCACAATGAACCTACAAGGCAACCTAACAACGCAAGCAAATTTAGCAGACGATGGATTCAGCGAAGGGTGGGCAGGTACTAACTGGAAAATAAACGCAGACGGTTCGGCTGAATTTGAAGAAATGCGGATTCGTGGAGCACTTCGGGTATATGAGTTTATAGCGAAGCAAATTAGCACGATAGGCGGTAGTGAGATATTAAGCATAGCGCAGGGTAGAGTAGTAAGCGCAGGAAGCGGAGAGATTGAAATTGAGAACGTTACCGGCACTCCTGGCAATTCCTTCAAGGCAGGGGATTTATTTATCTGTCAAGTGGTGGATATAAACAATGATTTAGAAAGTGGTGGAACTGGTTCTATTGTGAAGTCGGTTCGTGGCTTAGTGGATTCTGTATCAGGTAATGATTTAACCGTTACCATTGAATCGGGTTCTTTGAATGACTTAGAACAAGGCGATTTAATAGTCGGCTATGGTAGTACTTCGGATGCTGATAGGCAGGCGGTAATGTATCGTAATGTGGATAGGTCGGAAGATAGTCTTATAATGAGATTACAGACCGGTGTAGATGAATTTTCGAAGCTACAAGCGGAAGCAAATACAAGGGTGGCTTTTGGAGATTTAGGGCCAAAGCCTGGTGAAAGTACTGGTTATTCGGGATTAAGTACGGAAACATTTGGTTTCTTTGCGGGTAACAATTCGGCCGGCCATATACTAGCGACTAATAGCGGATTATTCCTAAAGGATGGAGGCACAACTCTTGCTCAATTAACGAGCAATACCTTCAAGGTGGGAAGCGGTACGAAATATATTGAATTTGATGGCACAGATTTAGACGTACAAGCGGAAGATTTTAAGCTATCGGCAGGCGAGTTAGTAATTGATAGTTCACTAGACAAAAAGATAGTAGTATCAAATGCAACCGAAGAAATTATTGCTATTGGGGATTTTGACTTTGGTACGGAAGTAGAAGATACTAGCACGGCTTCGGCTTCGTCTAGTTCGACAACGGCAACGCTTACAAGCGCAACGCCTACCAACTCCGATACGAATATGGACACGGCAGTAGGTACATTAAACTCTAATGTTTCTGAAAACGGCCCTATTGTAACGCTTTCACGTACTTACAATGTTACTGGCAAATGGGTAAGGGTACAGTTTGACTACGAAGCACCAGAATACGACAATGAAGCATTAGGCGAGCGAGCGGTTGGTTTTTCAATAACTTATTTCGGCAATCAAATACAACAATTATTTAGAGATGAGTTCGATGCAAGCGCAGTAAGTGGCTCGGTTGATGAAACTATTTTTGTACCTGATACGGCTACTTTTAACACGATACAAGTGCAGGCCTTAGCTTCGAGCGGTGGGCTTTCTCAATTTGAGGTTCACGGTAAAATAAACGTATCCAACCTATCCGTTACGGTATATGATGACACCTATACTTATACCGATATAGGAAACGATGGTTTTAGAGTATATAATTCGGGTGGTAATAAAAAAATCGAGTTCAAAGATGGAAACGCAACGGCAACGCTTGACACATTGAGTATCGGATCGTGGGATTTTGAACTTGCTTCAAATGGGGATTTAGTTTTGAAGTATGAAGGCACAACGGTTGAAACATTTACCAAACCGACATAATTAGATTATTTCAAAAGATAAAGAAAATTCGTAAATTGTAAATAAACGTAAAAATTATGGCACAAATAAGAACGGCAACTATTGAAAGCGGAGCAAGTGTTTCGGATGCAATCGAGATACAAGGGCGAAATATCGACTATGAAATCGGCTCTCTAGTCTTAGAAGGCACGTACACGAACAGTAGCTTTGACATTCAAGCGGAGGTGGATGGAACGTGGTTCGATATATACGACACGTTTGGCACTAAGTATTCAGTAACGGTAGCGGATGGCAAGCATTCATTACCTGCTGATGTATTCAAAGACGTGAACAAAGTAAGACTGAAAGGTTCATCCAATGAAGGCGCAGAACGTACTGCTAAGTTCTTACTAATTGATATACTAGATTGAAGTTTTTTATCTATATATCGCACATTCGATGGGGTGTATTATCTCGCTCTAATCAAGTATGGAATCAATCAACAATGTATTTTGACAAGCACTAAATTATGGCAACACTTACTGGCGAACAATTAAAAAATTCATACCAAAGCCTAGTAACGATAGGCGATAGCATTACGAGCGACCCGACAAGTGGCGTACTAGAGAATGGGAAAGGAAGCCCTATTGATAGTGTTACTGTATATAACGATGCTACGGGAGTTTCAGATTCTTCTATTCTAAACCTTAGTGTTTTAGCTGATGATTCAAACACCAATCCAAGAGCAAGATTAGAAGCAAGTAAAGCGGGTACTAATGGTGGTAAATTAATTTTAAGCACTTTAGGGGCAGACGTTCTCACGGAGCGTATGCGTGTCCATAGTACTGGCGATATATCCTTTCGAGATGGTTCAGCAAGCGAAGCCTTTTATTGGGATGCAAGTGCAGGAAGTCTTGGGATTGGTACTACTTCTGAAACTTACGGTGGGAATGCTTTAAATGTAGTGGCTGCGCATAAGTCGCTTTCTTCAGTTGCAGGTGGAAATTTAGCTATATACACAAGCGATAGTCAAGCGATTAATAAGGGTGGCTCAATAGCTTTAGGGGGTTCTTATTCAGGCACAATAGGGTATCAATTTGCAGGAATAGCAGGGTTAAAAGAAAATGCAACTGATGGAAATGCTTCGGGGTATTTAGCGCTTTATACAACTAATTCCTCAAATTCAACAATAGAACGTATGCGCATTGATTCAAGCGGTAACGTATTAATAGGCACAGATTCAACTGATACATCTACCACGTCAGGATTTACTGTTCAACCAGATGGGCAATGTTTTGCAAGTGCTGATGGACAACAAGTAGTTACGTTATCTAGGCTTACAAGTGATGGTGAAATTTTAAGATTCCGAAAAGACGGCACAGCAATCGGAAGTATTGGTACTACTGGTGGAGATTTATATTTTGCTGATGCAACTTATGGTGGTATTAAACCATTAGGGGATGGTTACGCTATTGTGCCTTCCACAAACTCAGGAGCTGATTATGATAACGCAATGAGTCTAGGTGCTAGCGGTATTCGATGGAAAGACTTGTATCTAAGTGGTAATGCACTTATTGGTGGTGGTAACGCAGACCCTACTTTTAATAGGGTAAATGGAATTAACATATTATCTACTGGTGCCATTTTTGCAAGAGCAACAGGGTCTTGGGATTTAGGCTCTAACGTTACTGCACCAACTCATATAGCTTTTTATACCGATAACGGTTCGGCAAGGGTTTCGGCAGGTAACATTTCATCTAGTGGTTCTACTACTTCATTCAATACTTCATCTGATTATCGGATAAAAGAAAATGTAGTACCTATGGAAGGTGCTTTGGATAAAGTGGCACAGTTAAAGCCTTCTGAATTTAATTTTATAGGCGAAGAAACTACAATGGGTGGATTCTTGGCTCACGAAGTACAAGAGATTGTGCCTAATGCCGTAAACGGAGAAAAAGATGCCGTTGATGAAGAAGGCAATCCAATGTATCAAAGTATTGACCATTCAAAACTCGTACCTATTTTGGTGGGTGCAATCCAAGAACTTAAAGCAGAAATTGAACAACTTAAAGCACAATAAAATGACTTGGAAAATTAACACACTAGAATATACCAACGATAACGACAAAGGCGTTCTAACCGCACATTGGGATGTTACACTAACCGATGGAGATTATAGCGCTAGACGGTACGGCTCTTGTTCCTTTCAACCTGATGCTTCATCTGATGACTACACACCTTTCGAGAACTTAACCGAAGAACAAGTTATCGGATGGGTGCAGTCTACTTTAGACGTTGAAGAAGTAGAAGCTAGTCTATTAGCACAGATTGAAGAGCAAAAGAATCCTAAGACTTTGAAAGGATTGGCTTGGTAGTTATATTTGGGCAACCTTTAACGTAATACAATACAATGGAAGAACGTATAGAACAACTCAAAGCACAAGAGAAGCAACTCCAAATGCAACTCGATGAGATTCGTTTCCTGATTCAAGGCTACGAAAACACACTAGCAAAGAATGAAGCTGATACAAAAGATTGATAAAGCCCTTCCGTATTGGCTAGAGCATATTTTAATCGCTTGGCTGATTCAAGGCGGTATATTCTTACTCACTCACTCTCTCCTATTAGGCACGCTTTCGGGTAGTGCCTTTTATTTTGTCCGGGAATTATACCAATACTTCGTACAAGGCAAAACACATAAAGGGAAGTACGACCATTTAGGATGGGTAGCGCCATTCATAGGGTGCTTTTTCGTTTTTGCTCTTTTTTCAATACTTTAGAGAAACCCCAACTAACTAAAGCTGATGAAACTTCATGCTGAAGCCCTTTCGGATAACGTTCATTTATTCGAATATACCGACTGCCGTTCTGGCGATGTAGTGCCTACCTTATTTTGCTCGGATATACACTTGGACAGTATAGGATGCAAAAGGGATATTCTTAAAAAGCACTTCGATGAGATAAAACACGCCAATGGACTAATCTTTATATTTGGCGATTTACTCGATGTAATGGGTTCGTATGGAGATAGACGTTTACAACGTGAAGATATAGACCCACAATTTATCCAACACGGCCGTACCTACCTAGATTTAGTATGTGAGTACACTATCGAGTTTTTAAAGCCTTACGCTCAAAATATAGCGCTTATCTCGTATGGTAATCACGAGAAAACAATAAACAAGTTTCACAACCACGATATTTTACGCTCTATTGTTTGGACTTTGAACTTAGAGCCAAAAGTAAACATCCAACTAGGTGCATATTCGGGATGGGTATTTTTACGGATGAAAAACAGTTCTACTTCGCAAGTATGTAATGTACATTACCATCACGGATTTGGTGGAAGTGCCAAGCGTTCTAAAGGTATGCTAGACGTACAGATTGAAGCTATGAAATACCCAGATGCTCACATATTAGTTCGTGGACATACACACCAAAAATGGTACGACCCTAGTACGGCAAGAATGAGAATAACACCAAAGGGTAGAATCTACAAGGACAAAATAAAGTACATACAATCGGGTTCGTATGTGGATGGGATAGGCGAAGGGAAATCGGGTTGGCCAGTAGAGAAAAACTTTAATCCTACTGATATTGGCGGGTGGTTCGTGGACTTCAAGCTTAAGAAGTCAAATAGCGATGCAACTATAATAACGCAAGTAATTGAAACGCCAGTAGAAACGTTTTGAAAGCGAGCCTCGTAATGGTATCGGATTTCAGACTAATGGCTGAAGATACAGAGAGCGGAACAGTCTATTCGGTACACGAGGTTTTTTATATGAACGATCACGCCGTTGATTTTGTGTACCTGCCTCTCTCTCTTATATCAACTGATACGGAGGATTTAATCTCTGAAATACAATTGGTCTTAGAGGCCTTTCAGAAACCGATTCTCTCGATTGAGAACTTCCCGGAGGAGTATTGAAAGGTTGTCAAGTTTATTGCGCAAAATACTTGACATAAAAAAAGGCCGGCTACTTTCACATAACCGGCCGATACTACTTCTACCTATCACAAATTAAAAAGGGAGCCCTGAGTCTATCTCATCAAGGTTTATGTTCTTAGTGGGATTTGCGGGTTCTTTTGCGGGTTCGGATTTCCCTCCAAGCATTTCCATATTCCAGGCTCGTATCTCGGTGGTATAGACTTTTCGGCCATCCTTCTCATAATCTCTCGTTTCTATCTCTCCCTCGATCATAATTTTATCTCCTTTTTTCACGTACTTCTCGATGATTTCTGCGAGTTTATCCCAAGCGACTATCCGATGCCATTCGGTCTTATCCTCTCCCTTTACTTTCTTAGAGGTAGCGAGTGAGAAATTGGCAACCGATATTCCGGATTGGGTTTTTCTTAGTTCGGGTTCTTTACCTACATTCCCGATGAGTATTGCTTTATTCATATAGCGTATTTAAGTGTTGATTGATATTTGGGTGGATGAGTAAACGGCCATTGACGGCGCAACTCCTGGAGGTTGTAAAGCTCTAATTTGTACGAACTATGTACAACTCCATCGACATTCTTTTTGTGGTTTTCGATAGGATAGCCATATTTGACTCGTAAGTCGCTTATCCTTGTTCCTACCTTGTAACATTCGCTCTTGCATACTTGAGCCGTGTACGAGCGAATTTGGGCTATTGAAACCCATTTCCCATTATTTTGTAGCAAGTAGATTAGTATAGCAGTGTTATGTGTCATATCTTTATCCCTTTTTTTTCGGCAATATATTCCGCCTGGAGCTTAAACTCTTTGGCCGTTTCCATAATTTCCGTTTTGTTTGTCTTATACAATGATCGTGAGAGGTTAGTGAGAAACTCCGCCGTTCCCTCTCCATAAAGTACATCAATCTCTTTGCCATGCTTGTATTGTTCTCCCGCGCCGTATTGGTTGCATTTTTGACATTGAGCGTGGCAATTTTGAGCGTGGTATCTTGTCGAGTTGTATCTCCTAGATTGAAAGTGGCCGGCATCCATCTCCTTCCAATGTTTAACGGTATCGCACGTTATGCATTTACACATTCCGTTTACATCGGCATCCCTTAATCTCACATACTTAGAGAACCATTCATCGGCCGTTTTTTTAGCGGAGGATAGATTCTTGCTTTTATTTAGTCCCATTGTTCTCCTTCAGTAGTTCGAAGAATATCGGTAGAATGACCATAATCAATAATAAATAAATTAGTAATTCCATTTCTTTCCGGTGAATATGATTTCTATTGTAGTGGGTGAGATGTGTTTTAACTCCAACTCAATCCCTTTGTTTTTCCTCATCTTTTTAATGCGTACAATTAAATCCGTTTTATTGATGGACCTGAGTTTGATTTTTGGATAAGTGGTAACAGTATTAACCCAAGCACGAAACTCCATATCACCAAAAGAATCTCCATCAAAGACTCCTCCAAAGTCCGGCGGTGTCTGGGTATCAAAAATTAGCTTGTTCATTCCCTAAAAAGATTGATGTACTCTTTAGACCTCTTTTCCCATTCAATTTCGAATTGCTCCATCAATATGGCGTATTTGAATTTATTATAGAAGTAATTGAGGATGAGCGCGGTAATCATTCCAAGTGCAAAGTTCATAATTGTATCTCTATTTTGTTATTTCGATGTTTAAGGGCATATCCCAAGTCCGTTAATACTTTAGCATCATTTACCGATATGTCAACTATTGCTATTTTAGTAGCGCCTCTTGAGTAGGCGATGGCAATACTTTCTCTCACCTTCTCGGAGAGAGGCGTATGGTAGGTAATATGTTTAAATTCGGTGTAAGTCATAAGCAAAACCGAGAGAGCCGAAGCCCTCCCGGATCATCATACAGTGCCTAACTTCCGGATTTTCCGGAAAAAGCCTAGAGCCGTTCAAAGCCCTAAACATTGGTTTAGTCAATATACTTTTTAATGTACTCTTTTATGAGCCATTTCATTGTACGCCCATCTTTTTTAGCCTTCTGTAAAAATGCCTCTTTCAATTTCGGATCAACTTCGATTGTTATTCTTACTTTTTCCATTTGTTGTATTATTATTGGTTCGAGAGTATGATAAATAATTTTGTGTTTATTGTCAAACTTTTTATATTTGATTGTCAACATTAAACAAACAGAAATACAATGAATCATTATCAATTATTGACAGATTACCAGGAGGGCAACATAAAAGCCTCCAAAGCATACATCCAACTCCGAGCATTAAAAAGCGAGTTGGAGGAAGTCATCAAAGAGGTAGAGGATGGCTTAGTCGATGAGATTACTATGATGGGCAACGAGGATTTAGTTGTCGATGGCTTTAAAATCTCACATATGAAAGGCCGTACATCTTTAGATTATAAAGTGAGCGATGTATGGAATGAGTACAAAGAATCTCTCAAGCTAGTAGAGGAGAAACTCAAGCAAGCTACCAAATTAAAGGTGGATATAGTTGATCCCGAGAGTGGTGAGGTGTATGAGCCATTGCCGGTACGACACGGTAAAGGATATATCAAAATGGAACGCGCTAGAGTGGAGGCATTATGAGCATCTATAAAAAGCTATTTAAGATTACAAGCACAATGGACAAGATGAGAAAGGACACAGAAAATCCTTTTTTTAAATCTCGGTACTTCGATGTGAATCAGTTAATCGAGGCAGTACGGCCGGCGCTAATCGCGGAGGATTTACTATTACTCCAACCAATAGAGAACGGCGCAGTAGGTACAAGGATTGTAGATGTTGACTCGGGAGATTCGGTAGAGGCTTTTATACCTCTGCCGGATTTGTCCGATCCACAGAAAATCGGTTCGGCCGTTACCTATTATCGGAGATATACGCTACAGTCGCTTTTATCGATAGAGGCTATGGATGATGATGGTAACTTAGCCTCACACGGCGCTCGTAAGCCACAAGCCAAAAATACCAAGTCTGAGGACGATAAGGTATGGCTCAATGAAGGGATGCCGGAATGGGAGAAAGCGGAGGAATATGTTAAAAATGGAGGCAGTCCAAATAGACTCCGCGACAAGTACAAAGTCAACAAACAGAACTTTGATTACTTTTTATCAATAGCAAAATAACAACCGGAGGCTTCGGCCTCCATAAATCAAGGACAAACAAATGAGCATAAATTGGGAACTCATAAATCCAAATAAAAACAGAAAAAGAAGAGGATGTGATGGAGTCGTAAGTTTCGGAACATCTAACAAAGGCAATGTAACCTATTATCTTAGCTTTTATCAAAGCGGATATGAGAAGCTAAACAACGCCAAGAAATTATCTTTGGGATTCAATGAAACAAAGGTATATGTAACTAATAAAACAACGCCGAAAATGTTTACCGTTACTCCAACCGGAAAGAGCGGAAACATTAACAACAAAAGGGTATGCGAGAAGGTTATCGAATACCTCACTAATGAAGCGCCGGAAATGTCCGGTCATACAATGGTGTATATTGATTTAGTTCAGCAAAAAGCCGATCCGGATATTTATGAGATTGCATTACATCAATCAACTGATGAATACGGCTTTCTTGTATGAGGCTAGTTAAGACGTCAATGGGATTATCTCCACATACTGATGAGGATGCGATTGAGTTGCGCCAAGTCGGTATTGGAGATATACTCCAGGCCAAAGCATTAGATCAAAGGAACGTTCAACATCATCGTAAATTCTTCGCTCTTATAAGAATCGTATATGATAATATGCCAGAGCAATTCGATAGTCATTTCCCAACTCAAGACGATTTAAGGCACGAACTCATTAAGAGGGCAGGCTTTTACAAGGAGTACATCGATTTAAAGGGAAACAAGCAATATCGAGCCGAGAGCATATCATTTGATAGTATGGGCCAAAAGAGATTCGATGAGTTATACTCTAAAGTGTTGGATGTAGTGGTCCAATGGTTTCTCTTTGATAGGGATGTTTTAGAGGGTGAGATTATGCAATTTGCAGATTAAACCGTATATTTAAACGTTAATTTTAATTACGGATAAGACTTCGGCCAGTGCAGTTGGCTAAACTCTTGTCCTTTCCAACGAGGGAATGCTTGGCTAGTTACTGCACAACTGCCGGGTATTCCCTTTTTTTATAGATATGAAACAACCAAAAGGATGGATAAGCCTACACAGAACGATTGAGGACCATTGGCTTTATCCTAAAAATAGAGAGTTCACCAAATACGAAGCTTGGATTGATATACTACTAGAAACCAATCATTCCGAGCAAAAGGTACTCATTAAAGACAATCTAATAACTTGCAAAAGAGGCGAATCAGTACGCTCAATGAAAGAGTGGGCAAATCGTTGGAATTGGAGTAAATCTAAGGTAAAGCGTTTTTTCGATTTGTTACAAAGTGATTCAATGATTGAATACAAAAGTGTTCAAATAACGACACACTTAACTGTTTGCAACTACGATAGTTATCAAGATTCGCGGAACGCAAATGAAACGCAGACGAACCTCAGACGAACCTCAGACGAACCTCAGACGAACACAAACAATAATGTTAATAACTCTAATAAGGTTAATAATGGGAATAAATTATATACGTTCGATTTGTTTTGGGATGCTTACGGTAAAAAGGTTGATAGGAAAAAATGTGAGAGTAAGTGGAAAAATTTACCGGAGAAGGACAAGGCTCTCATCTTAGAATTTATCCCTATCTACCAAGCGCATCAACCAGAGGAGCAATACCGCAAAAATCCCTATACTTTCCTCAACTCCGAAATATGGACAGAGGATTGGAACAACTATAAACCTAAAGGATCAAACAATGACTCAAGCAATGACTTCTATCAGCAACTCTCCGAACTCGAGCAATTACAACGACACAATGACCAGGAGGGAGCTTCTACAAACAACATCTACCAACTTCGAGGCCGATAAGGATCTACTTACTAGCATCTATCAATTACACGAGTATCTCGGCGCTACTAAAAGCCTTCCGGTACATCATAACAAGAAACAACAAACGGCGCTCCGGGCCAATTACTTTAACGAGTGGATGAATCACGTTATTATCAAAAACAACCGACTCCCATTGGATGTACCTATTGGATTTATCTTTGTCGAGTTCGCCAATGGATTAGTGTCCGGCCAATACGAGAGGAAAGGAAACAACATCGCATCCTTTGCGGAGGCTATGAGGAAAGCAGTTGATGATGTTGTAAGGGCGTGGAATGTAAAAACGAAACCCAAGCAGTTACCAGAAAA
>Ga0233412_10001414_pt1 | contig 12516 bp, 12 predicted proteins | sample Na_anoxic_4_MG_FD_180667 | JGI IMG/M metagenome (GOLD analysis project Ga0233412, IMG submission 180667) | Seawater microbial communities from Saanich Inlet, British Columbia, Canada - Na_anoxic_4_MG | ecosystem: Environmental > Aquatic > Marine > Inlet | place: Canada: British Columbia... | reverse complement strand
CTTTTTATTGACCGATATAGAAAAATGTATTTTAGAAAAAGTTTTTAATAATTATACTTCAATAATAGATATTGCAGGAAGGTTCCCTTTAAATTTTTGTCATGGTGACTTAAAATCTCCAAATATTTTTTACAAGAAGGCAGGAGAAAATATAATACCTATATTTTTAGATTGGCAGTATATACATTTAAACAAAGGAATAAGTGATATTGTATTTTTACTAGTAGAAAGTACAAATTTTGATGAGGAACTCATAGATATAATAATTAAATATTATTATAAAAAATCAATAATGTATGAAAATATAAAAGATTTATTATATGATTTTAAAATATCCTTATGTATATTCCCTTTTTTTGTTATGATATGGTTTAACAGCGAAAATAGAGATAATTTATTAGATAAAATTTTTCCTATTAATTTTATGAAAAATACTTTAAAATTTTATAAAAAATTTTTAGATGATGAATTCTTTGACTCTGTAAAATTAAATTTATAAATATTCGAGGAAAAGTAGGAGATAAATTAACAATATATGGAGATTGGTTATATGATTGGGCAAAAATCTACCAATCAATAATTGGTTATGACGAAATATTATTATCTAAAATTATTGATACTAATTATAAAGAAAACATAATATCCATTTTTAAAAACTATTTTATTGATAAGTTTTCAGAACAAGATTTTGTAAATGTAAAAATAATTACAAAAAGTTTAATATTTACTTTAATACCTTTACATAATAATGAAAAGTGTATAAAATATTATAAATTATTATTTTCAGAATATTTAAAATGAATTATTATATTAATGCCAACTCACAAAAGTAGCGATTATAAATTATCAGCAGTTAAATACTATTTATCTCATTCTAAAAATCAAGTGCAAACCTGTAAAATATTCGGTTGTTCTGAAAGAAGTTTAATGAGATGGGTAGATAAATACAAATCTACTAATAATATTACACGAAAGAAAAGAGATTATACATCATATAAAATTATTAATAGTCATATTTCATTTATAAAGCAACAACTCAAACAAAATAAAACTATAACAATGGATGAATTATTAGTCAAATTAAAAACTAAATATCCTGACCTAACATTATCAAGAGTTCATTTAGGTAGAGTTGTAAGAGATATAAATATCACACTAAAACAAACACGATTACGACATGTTCCAAAAACAAGATATAAAAAACCTATTGTAATTAAAAATCAAATCAAAGAGTTTTATAATAAGGTTAAACAATATAAATTAGATGATATTATATGTATTGATGAAACATCATTAAACTCATTTATGATTAGAAGGAAATGTTATGAAGAATTAGGTAAAAGATGTGTAGTGAAAACGGAAAGTCAAGAAGTATTCAAAAAATATACTGGAATATTTGCTATTTCTTCAAAAGGTGTTATTGGGTATGAGGTATATAAAAAAGGTGGTATTGATAGTAATAGAATGGTTGATTTTATTAAGAAGTTTATAAATGGAAAATACAAAAATAAATTAATCATTTTAGATAATGCGAGTAGTCATAGAAATCAACTTGTAAAAGATGTAATTAAAAAGGATAATAATTTATTGTATTCTGTTCCGTATCAACATTATACAAATGCGATAGAGGGATATTTTAATGTATTGAAATCCCGATTACAAAAGAAAAAGGGATTAACATATAATGAATTAGGTAATAATGTAAAAGATGTATTAGATGAAATACCAATACATATTTATAAAAATCTAATAAAAGGAGCATATGATAGAAGTGAAAACTATGTAAAACGACCATCAACGAGAAAACGAAAATCTAAAAAATATCTGGATTAGGTCGGCGTTTTAAATGTTCAAAGGTGTAACATAAAATGGGGAAATAAAATCTAATTCGTAAAATTCACATTAACTTTATTTTTAGTTAATGTAAATGACGGATATTTTCATATATGCTTTAGCGATATCAACTGTTTTTTTCCTGTTTAAATTTTTAGAAATGAAATTTGTACCCGATAACGAAAAGAAACCATTAAAAATAGTTATGAAAGAGTCATTAATTGTATATTTTGCCGCAGTGGTGGGTATTTACATGTATTCACAATTTGACAGTAAAGAAATAAAAGGGACGGGAAAAACTACCATGGCATTTATAGATAAGCCAACATTTTAAAATGCTTATTTCTCATCTAGCATAGTTATTTTATATTATTGAAATTATCAATAATATAAAATCTTATTGATAATGGTGTAAATTCTATATATTTTTATTGTAGATTGGGAACCTTGTCCAAGTTCATTATCTTTGCGTTTTTATTGAGTTTTTTCTTACTTATAATGTATTCTTTAAATACAACATTATCCAATTGTTGTTGAGGTATCGCATTATGAACTGTTCTAGCTATCATTTTATATAATTTAAATTCAGGATATCTCTCTTCGCCGCTATTTTTATATAGAATATTTCTGCCTTTATCATCCATCAACCACGACGCAATCATCCTTGCTAGTTTGTTATCCTTGAGTATCAAATCAGCATTAAATATGTCTTCTACAAAATGATCATATAAACAACAAGCTAGTCTACATAAATCAAAACTAGGGTTGGGGTCTAATCTTGGCTTGTTATTATCCATATAGGGTTCACAATTGTATTGAGTTGCTGCATCACCCTTGGGGTGAAAACTATCACTACACATTATTTGTCCGTTAAATTTATAAATAGATCTACCAAAATCGATTATTTTGTATATCTTGCCATACGTAGGTACCTTATAAGTGATATTGTTTAGCGAGTAGTATAAGAATTGCTTATTAGTAGGAATATACATAATGTTGTTTGTATGTAAATCATTATGAGTGAAAGAAACAGCTTTTTGAAATAACGTTAAACTAATAATAATTTGAAATAGACATGATGTCCATTCTTTATTGTCTAACATATCATTTTCCATTAAATAATCCAATGTATTTTCACATTTTTCCATAGTAATCATTTGAACCGGGAAATTGAAAATCGAGCAAAACATATCTTCCTCATCACAACTACTGGAACTACAGCTAGTATTATCACTACTACCACTATCCTCATTATCTGATAATTCATCGATAGATGTATTTGATGACTTGGAACTATAAGTTGACGCCGAAGAACCAGAACCAGAAGAGGAAGACTTTTTCAATGGTTGGTCATAAAGACACACTTCACTTAAATCTACAACTTGTACATTGTTATGGATACTAGATGAATTTATTGTTTGAACCGTTGTGAATAGAGAGAAATCGTCATCATTAAACGTATCCACTATTAATTTATCTAACTTACCATTTATAACTATTTTCTTTTTGTTAGTTCGTGAATCTATATTGAATAAGGCAGTATGATTTTCGTTTTCTATTGAATATAATTTATCATTATTGCTATGAAAAAATTCGCTCTCATTTAAATAGTCAATATCGTCGGAAATATTATACTGAAATTTCTGTTGTTTACATAAAAATGAACCATAATAATCAATACTATTTAAAAAATCATATTTATGTAATAATTGACTAGATATATATGTAAAAAAGGAATCAATATATGCTGTATTATTTTTATCGTGTAATTTAGGAAAAAGAGAATCTTTATTGTATTGAGGTAATGGAATAATATCGTTTGAGGATATATCGTATTTTCCAGTTAAATACTTTAATGGGTCGAGTAATGGTGAAAACTTACAAAAAACATCCTTTTTGAAACTATTATTGGAATTATCACATACGGTTGCTATTATTGTATTTTTAGTTATTTCTTCTTTCAAACTATGAATATGGTATTTTTGATTTAAATTAATACTGTTGAAATTATTATTATTGAAGGAAAAAAACTTTTCATATAAAGGAACATAGTTTTGTAAACTATCTAACCCTAAATGAGAATTTTCTAAAGCTTTAAACAACTCTTCATTCTTGTTTTTTCGGTAATACAATGAATCGTCCATTCTTTATTATTCTAATAGTAAATATAATAAGTCATTTAAACTTATTTTTTCGTAATCATTTTACATTTTTTTTCTGTTTAGAAGTTAAAACATGTCACTCGATATGAAAAAATTCGATATGAAAAATATTAGTTTTCGTCCTGATGAAAATAAGGGTCCAGTGGTTGTATTAATTGGTAGAAGAGATACTGGTAAAAGTTTTTTAGTGCGTGACTTACTATATCATCATCAGGATATTCCGATAGGAACAGTGATATCTGGAACTGAAGCTGGAAATGGTTTTTTTGCCGAACATGTACCTAAATTATTTATCCACGACGAATATCAGTCAGGTATTATTGAAAATATTTTAAAGAGACAAAAGACAGTTTTAAAGCAAATTAAAAAGGAAATGGAGGCTTATAAGAGAACCAATATTGATCCTAGAGCATTTGTGATACTCGATGATTGTTTATACGACAGTAAATGGACAAAGGATAAATTGATGAGATTACTATTTATGAATGGTAGACATTGGAAAATTATGTTAATTATTACTATGCAATATCCTCTAGGTATTCCACCGAATTTAAGAACAAATATTGATTATGTATTTATATTGAGAGAACCGTATATAGCAAATAGAAAACGTATATGGGAAAATTATGCGGGTATGTTTCCAACATTTGAATCATTTTGTCAAGTAATGGACCAATGTACTGAAAATTTCGAGTGTCTTGTTATTAACAACAATTCCAAGTCAAATAAACTTCAAGAACAAATTTTCTGGTACAAAGCACAAAATCATGGCAATTTCAAATTAGGTTCAAAGGAGTTTTGGGAATTGTCCAAGGATATTGCCAGTGATGATGAAGACGAAATATATGACCCCAATAGTCAACAGAAAAGGGGGGCTGGACCTAAGATACATGTGAAAAAAAATAAATGGTAAGTAATGTATAACTAATATGCCGATATATTCTTAATTATTATTTTTGTAGGTTAGGTTATATAGTTTGTATTTTTTTGTATTATTATATTATATTATGAGTAAAAATACAAAACCTAATACAGATGATATACCAAAAAATATAGGAAATGATCAAAACACAAATATAGGTTTAGACATTACAGAAACAAAAGTTAATAAAAAACAGTCAAATGATGTAAGTAAAAAAAATGGTGAAATTATTAGTGCTACTGGTAATATTAACAAATCAACTACTAAGTCAACGAAGGTCTCTATTGCGAATAACAATATAAATGAAATGGATATACACGATGACAAGGATAGTTATAAGAGTACGAGAGAATTCGTAATATTTCAAAATGAATTAAAGTCCCTTATTGACAATAATTTGTATATTTTAAAGGAATGTAAATCCACGAAGCGACTATTGGACATTAAATTTAGTGAATTGCAAGGATATATTAATTATATTCAAATATCCGTTATTGCTTTTTCAACATTGTCGGGGTTTTTACAATCAACCAAAAATTATTTTAATACAAGTGAATCTATTGTCTCTGTTTCAGGGATAGGTATTTCAACATACATCAGTCTTATTTTGTCTGTTTCAAAATATTTTAAATTGGACGAACAAAAAGAAAGAATACATAATTTACGAGAGAAATATGCGGTTCTACATAATAAGATTGAATATAGAATGGATGTTTTAGGACCACGCACAAAGACGGAACTATGGGAACATCAAGACGTTAAAGAGAAATTAGCAGAATGGAAACAAATAAAGGCAGATATGGATGAAGAATATCTCGCCATTATTGAAACAAAACAAGGATTGACGACTGAATATGAGTCTATTATGGATTCCAAGGCAAGAAATAAAAACTATATTACCGACCGTAAATTGGTATTAAATAATCGTAATCAATTGTTTTCCACTTTACAAGAACATAACGCTCTAGAGAAAAAAATAAAGGATGCCGGTATTACTACTGATTTTACTAGTGTCATAGAATTGCCTGATGACGATTTGAATAACTGGGACGACCCTGTGTAAATACGGTGTCTAATCCAAATACATTTGTAAAAATTACATGACTACACGTTAACCAATAATAATATATTATTTGATATATTATTATTATTATTATTTCACTCATTATTTGAAATCACTCCAGGTATAGTATTACATATTGTTAGCAGTTAAGTTTGAAAGACCACGGTCGTTTTTATCACTTGTTACAACATTTTCACCCTCAAATAATTCACTCTTGATATCTTCAATCGTAACATTTTCACCCATAGTTGCCTCTTGAGTATTCATATTGGCTACAGAAACAAGAACACCATCTTTATTAATAGTTTGAGTCAATTTGTTACCCGATTCAGCAGCCTTTTTCTTATTTTCCTCAATTGCTTTTTCTTTGGTCTCCTTTACACGAGCATCAAACTCGTCCTTAGCCTTGTCTTCGTTCTTTTTCTTCTCACTCATCAATTCGTTCAAGGTTTCCTCCATATACTCAACACGACCAGTCTTGTATGCCTCGGGATGAAATGGAACCCAAATACCAACTGGACCAACATATACATCATGATTCGGATCATTTTGTCTTAGCATCTTACACCTAAGTTCTGCCTCGGCTTGTGTAGGAAATACACCACGAACCTTGATTCCACGAACAGATGTTTGGAATGAATGTTTCTCACCAAATTCTTTCTCAAGACGTTCTTCATGCTCATCTAAAAAATTCTTATAATCATCTTCGACGGTAGATGTTAATAATTTATCCTTCTCGTCTTTAGAGAATTCTTTGAAATCTTCCGTAATTTTATCAAAATCAAGATGATATTTATAAGATACGAAATTTAAAAATTGGCTAAATTTATCTAATGACTTACTAACATCCCACATTTTCATGAAATTCTCAAATAAAAACAATTCTTTTTGTTTAATAATTTGTTCAGGTGAAATAAAAGAGAGACATGCGAATTTTTGTCCGGCAATAGACTTATCTTCATCTAATAAATCAATATATTTAGCATTATCGCTTCCATCAGGAAGAGTCTTTAAAGTAACGCCATCTAATGTATTTGTATGTTCAATAGGTTTAGAAAAACTCATTATACTTAATTAATGCCTTATTATTTAAGTATTTTTAATGAGAAACAATATTATTTCGTAATAATTGATACCATTGTTAATTATTGAAATCATTTATAATATTTTTTTCTTTTTAATTTATATAATGTTAGGTGATATGTTAGATTTAGGTGAACTAGTCAAAAGAGCTATTAAGTACCTTGTTGAAGGTTTAATGGTTGCTATTGCCGCATATGCTATCCCCAAAAAAGGTATGAATTTAGACGAGGTTGCACTTATTGCTTTAACTGCCGCTGCTACATTCAGTATCCTTGATACTTATGTCCCTAGTTTGGCAGTTGGTGCACGTTCAGGTGCTGGATTTGGCATTGGTGCTAATCTTGTTAAATTCCCTGGAGGATTTTAAGTGTATTATGCGTTAAAAAATACACAATATTTATAATTTTTAATTTTTTATAGTTAAAATTTATATTTTTGATATCATATATTTTTTCTTTTTCTTAAATCGTATCTAATACTCCAACTTCCATAAGATTGACAATTATCGCTACAAAAGTAACAATCTATACATACTATTTGTTTATAAATAGCATTACGTTTATCTATTTCCAGTTCACAATTTTCGTTATTACAGAAAACCATATTTGTAACATATAATAATTCACCAAATACTTCATTCATATGTAAACGGTGTTCTGGCAAATATCTATTACGAATAATTTCATAATAAATTGTCATTTTAAAATGTTATATATAAGCATATTTTTGTATTACAGTACAAGAATAATAACGAATCAATTTTATTCAAATTTAATAGTTGAATAAAACTATATAAAAATTACATCTTAATAGTAAACATATGAATAATATGATTGTGGAATATATTTGGATAGGTGGTAATAATGAGCTACGAAGTAAGAAACGTGTTGTTGAAAATTTGTTGGAGGTAAAAAACGACGACGATTTAAATATATTTAAATTTCCTGAATGGAATTACGATGGCAGCTCAACGGGACAGGCAAGTGGAACTGATTCCGAAATTACCATAAAACCTAGAGCTGTATTTATAGACCCGTTTTCTTTAGAAGGAAATAACTCATATTTGGTATTATGTGATACTTACTCACCAGATGGTTTACCGCTTTATAATAACCAAAGAGAACCAGCCAATAATATATTTAATAACGGTTTGGAACAAGAACCATGGTTTGGACTAGAACAAGAATATTTTTTAGTTGACCCTAAGACAAATATGCCATTAGGCTATGATAAAAATGGTAAGCAGGGTCAATATTATTGTAGTGTTGGATATGAAAATGCGATTGGTCGTCATGTGGCTGAGGAACATTTACAAATGTGTTTATATGCGGGTATTAAAATTAGTGGTATGAATGCCGAAGTTGCCCCCGGACAATGGGAGTTCCAAATTGGTCCATGTACAGGAATTCAATCTGGAGACCATCTGTGGACAGCAAGATATATTTTACAACGATTGGGAGAAAAACACAACGTAATGGTTAATTTTGAACCAAAACCGTTAAAAGGCAACTGGAATGGTTCTGGATGTCACGCCAATTATAGCACCAAAAATATGAGAAGTGGAACTTTAAATAAAACTGGATTAGAATATATTGATGAAGCTATTCATAAATTGTCAAAGAATCATGACGAACACATGCAGATTTATGGTTCGGGTAATGATGAGAGAATGACAGGTGAACACGAGACAGCATCTTATAATAAATTTACAGATGGTGTAGCAAATAGGGGTGCTTCAGTAAGACGTGGACATGATACCATAGCAAACAAAAAAGGATATTTTGAAGACAGACGTCCTAGTTCAAACTGTGACCCTTATTTGGTTACAAGTGCTATTTTTAAGACCACTTGTCTATAGTATTCTAGATACCTAAAAGAAAAATATTTCAAAATAATATTGTTGTATATTGAAATATTTTATTATTATTCCGGTATGTATAACCTAAATAGTGGGGATAAATTCCCAATCCAATTCACGACATATTTTTTTCCATATATCATCTTGCTCTATTCGTTTTTCGCGATCTTTTAACATAGGGAAATAAGGCAAGAATTGTGTTTGGTCCAATAACTCACATAATTTATAAACGGTGTAATAATAGTTTAAAAAATTAACGCGATCATCCGGACAAAACTGTGCATAAGGACCTTGTATTTCCATAAATAAATTACACAGCGACTCTTCCAATTCTTGCGTCATTACTGGTGGTTTTATTCCCAATTTATCTTTGATAAACGGTATATGCTCATAATATTTATTATATCCTAGTTTTTTTAATATTTCCTTTGCCTTTTTATTATTTAACTGAGACAAATCAATCCTCTCCTTCCGAATTTGATTTTTAATATTTTCCAATACTTCATCTGGTATTTGAGTTGTCTCTTTTGCTTGAAATTGTGCTAATATTTCACGAAAATGATTGATTCTTTTATAAGCATAAAAACAAGCTTCTTTTGGTGGCTCTTTATAAGAAGGTTTTTCATTTTCAACTAAATATTTAACATGTTTATGACAATGATTACATACCATAATACCTTCGTGGTCTATGGCAATTAATTCACCTCTTTTACAATATTGACAAATGTCAGAATTCACTACAAACTTATTAACGTCTAGAAACGATTCATCTAAAGAGGACAAATATTTTTGAACACTATCTTTAGAATCCGTAGTTTGTTCTTGTTCATCGTCATTATTTATTTTAAAAAAAGTATTTAGCAATTTTGTTTTGCTATTATTCATTGAAATATTCTTTTTGTTTTCAAAATAATCAAAAATATGTTTATTATTATTTAAATAATATTGTTTTTTTTCACTTTTAGAAGAATTAATTTGCTCATTAATTTCTCTCAACAAATCTAGAATTTCCAATCGGTGTTCAACAGACAATGGTTTTGATTCATCATTCAATAATTTATTCAAATATCTTCTTTTTGCTCTTAAGTGAGGTAATGTTTCATTTGTTGTATACTCGAAACCACTTTCCAGTTCTTTATGTTTACTGTCTAATGTAATTATACTTTTTTCATCCATAAGTATTTTTTTATTTGTTTTATGTTTAAATGTAGGCATATTGCTATTATAGATTAAATTAACTCTTTATTTTTAATATATTATTTATTTAAATAATAATATTACGCGGAACTAGTTATAATTAGCGTGAAGTTTTCTCTCTATTAAACAAAATAGATATGGATAATATTAGCCAACATGATAAAGTCCATAACAATAATGTATGTGCCGTTGAGTTATTGGAAATGATGATGTATTTCCAAGAATATTTAAATGATAATTGGTCTATTAAAAAGAAGGTATCATATTATGTCCTTACAAAAAATAAACGTAAAATTATTGTATCTGATAGTATTTTTTTATCAAAAATCGATAACAATATTAGTGATTATCATAAAATACGTGAAAATACCGATATGAGATTTAATAGAAAAAACATAAACGATTTGTTGTTTGAAGACGATAAACCTAACAAGGAAATATTGTATTTTATATATAACGTATTAAATAATGGATGGACTATAAAGAAATCAAATAAAATGAATGAAAAATACATCTTTTTTAAAAATCATGAAGGGAAAAAAGAATTTTTTACAGACAATTATATACATACATTCTTGAAAGACAATTTTATTTTTAAATTAATTAAATAATTTCATGTAGGTTCGTCGTATTTTCCAGAAAAAATAAAATATTTAGCAATAATATAACCATGGGAGGTGGATTAATGCAACTCGTAGCTTACGGTGCCCAAGATGTATATCTTACAGGTAACCCTCAAATTACTTTCTGGAAAGTCTCTTACAGACGCCACACAAACTTTGCAATGGAGTCCATTGAGCAAACATTCAACGGACAAGCTGATTTCGGTCGTCGTGTAACATGTACCATCAGCAGAAACGGTGATCTTTGCTACCGTACTTATCTTCAAGTTACTCTCCCCGAGATTAACCAACACATGGCCAACTCTGGTGTCGCTGGTGTTACAAACTCCGGTGTCTATGCCCGTTGGTTAGATTTCCCTGGAGAGCAACTTATCTCTCAAGTTGAGGTTGAGATTGGTGGTCAACGTATTGACCGTCAATATGGTGACTGGATGCACATCTGGAACCAACTTACCCTTACATCCGAGCAACAACGTGGATACTACAAGATGGTTGGTAACACCACCCAACTTACATTCATCACTGACCCCTCTTTCAACGACGTTGATGGACCCTGTGAGTCTAACGCTCCTCGTCAAGTATGTGCTCCCCGTAATGCTCTTCCTGAGACCACTCTTTACGTTCCTCTTCAATTCTGGTACTGCCGTAACCCCGGACTTGCTCTTCCTTTAATCGCCCTTCAATACCACGAGGTCAAGATCAACCTTGACATCCGCCCCATTGATGAGTGCTTATGGGCTGTCAGCTCCCTTGACTGTAACTCTGCTGCCAAGGCTGCCAAGGTTACCACTGCCTACAACCAATCTCTTGTCGCCGCATCCCTCTACGTTGACTACGTCTTCTTGGATACCGATGAGCGTCGCAGAATGGCACAAAACCCCCACGAGTACCTCATTGAGCAACTCCAATTCACTGGTGACGAGTCTGTTGGTTCCTCCAGTAACAAGATCAAGCTCAACTTTAACCACCCCGTTAAGGAGCTTGTCTGGGTCGTCCAACCTGATGAGAATGTTGATTACTGCTCTTCTTTAGAGTGTGGTCAAACTCTTTACTCCACTCTTGGTGCCCAACCTTTCAACTACACTGATGCTGTTGATGCTCTTCCCAACGCCATCCACTCCTTCGGTGGACCCGATAGCGTTGCACAAACTAGCCAATCTTACATCACTTCTCAAGGTCTTTTCCAAGATGCCGGTGCTGTTGATACCGCTGCTCCTGCTGCTGGTGACTGGTGGCACCCTAACGGTGATTACACCGCACCCAACCTTGCTTCCTCCGTCACTTCTAATCTTTCTGCTGTCTCCGATGCCGGTACTTTCGTCATGTCTGAGACTTCTCTTGATATGCACTGCTGGGGTGAGAACCCTGTTGTCACTGCCAAGTTACAACTTAACGGACAAGACCGCTTCTCTGAGCGTGAGGGTACATACTTTGACCTCGTCCAACCTTACCAACACCACACACGTAACCCCGATACCGGTATCAACGTTTACTCCTTCGCCCTCCGCCCCGAGGAGCACCAACCTTCTGGTTCCTGTAACTTCTCCCGTATCGATAACGCAACCCTTCAACTTGTTCTCTCCAACGCCACCGTTGAGGGTACCAAGACTGCTAAGGTCCGTGTTTATGCCACTAACTACAATGTTCTTCGTATCATGAGCGGTATGGGTGGATTAGCGTACAGTAATTGATCAAATTGATCATTTATTTGTGACCTACAAAGTATTCTAATAAAAAGGGTTCGCCCACAAAACAAAATAAAAATACAATTTAAT
>Ga0233412_10001413_pt1 | contig 12522 bp, 9 predicted proteins | sample Na_anoxic_4_MG_FD_180667 | JGI IMG/M metagenome (GOLD analysis project Ga0233412, IMG submission 180667) | Seawater microbial communities from Saanich Inlet, British Columbia, Canada - Na_anoxic_4_MG | ecosystem: Environmental > Aquatic > Marine > Inlet | place: Canada: British Columbia... | reverse complement strand
TTTCAAGTAATGAATGTGTCAGGAGGGGCAAGGAAAAATACAAAAAGGAAAAAACGGAAAAAACGGAAAAAACGGAAAAAACGGAAAAAACATACCAAAAAAAAATAACTTTATTCTATTCTTCTTTAATATAAACCGGTAATGTATTATTTTCAGGTTTATATAAAGCATTGATCCATTCAATCGTCAGAGGCATTGTTTCCGCGAGAGGCGAATTGCTCGTCCATTGTTCTTTATTGCATAAAATAAATAGTTTTTTGATTCTATTAGAAATACCTCCAGCATTCCGCGGAGGGACATGTTTTAATGCCCATTCGAATTGCATCGATTCTATTTTTGTTGGGAATCCACTAATTATACAAATGTGTTTCCAACCAGAACCCTTGCTTGTGGTATATTTGGCACCACCCTTTATCTCTCCATTGTGTGCTCGTAGTCTCTTCGCCGCGTTGTTAGAAACTCCCACATATGTATATCCTCTGTTTTCAATAATATAACACACCCAATTCATAGAGTTAATAGCCTATTAACTTTATGTTTGAAAATAAAATACTTAGTTTCTCGGATTTCTTGTAATTAATTTTAACAAGAACTCGTCATATGATTTAAAGTATTTTAAAGAATTTAGTCCAACTGAAAATTTGGTTGTCATCCACCCTTCATTCGCCGTTTCTTTGTTTTTCGTTTCTTCTTTCTCCTGGATCTTCGTCTTTTTTTGCGTTTCTTTCTTTTCTTATTCGTTCTTTTTCTTCGTCTTCTTCCTCCTGTTGACGCAGGTTGTCCACTGGAACGCATGTACTGACTCACCAAATCTGCTGTATGTTGTAATAAAGCCGCGAGGCGATTAATATTAGTTTTATTTGCATCAATGAGACCGTTATTTTCAGCAATTGACGAACCATTTTCTTCGACCTCTTCTTCAAGTAGTCTCATCAATCTTTGTGCTTCCAACTGTCTCGCGGCTTGTCCAACTTCCAACATGTCAATACCATCATTGTTCCTGTTTACTTTCTCTGACAATTTTTCGATCCTATCTCCAAGAATATTATTATATGAATCTATTTCTTTTATATGATCCTGTATATTATAATTTGAACTTGTGTAGTCTACCATATTATATATAAGAATTATATTTTATTTTGGAGAGAATGAAATACCACATCCACAAGATGTCGCAAAATCTTTTTCAGGTGTATATTCACCAACTGTTTTAGGTTGGGGATCATGTGTAGCAAGAAATATCACGGTTTAAAGTACAACATTTTTCTTTAATTCTTGATCGTTCTTGATTAATTCTTTAACCGTGACATTTTCAGAAATACTTTTCTTGATGTTGGTATGTGTTTTGTTTTCATTTTCACCACACCCCATATTTTTAACCATGGTTTGCCAAATTTTGCATTTTTCATCATTTGATAAATAGTCAGGGTTTTCCTTTTCCCATTCCTTTATATGGGAAAACTGTTTTCTGGTGATATCATCGATTGTTTTATCTAATTTTTCGTGTGTTTTATCTTTTTCCCATTTATCAGAATCTTTTATATAAAATTGTAATCGTTTTTTATCTGAACAATGGATTGGACGTTCTGTGGCAGCCATATCGGTAAGATGTTTTGATAATATATTACTGATTCCTTTTTCATAGCCATGTTGATTTGTATATTCTAAATCTTGAATTGAAACCTTGATATTGTCTACAAAATCCGTTAAATTCATGGCATTTTTACAATGTTCATTCAGAAATACATTTATAGAAATCTTATTATTATTATTATTTCCTATTTTTGGAATCATATCTTTTTGATTCTCAATTAATTTCTCTATCAAATCACCTTGTTTGCTTAGAGCCTGGGCCAATAAATTAATAGCTGCGGCATCATTTCCCTCCATGGTTGCTTTTGCAACTTTCACAGTTGTTGTTTTCAACACTAAAGATTTGGTAGTTTCAACACACCCTTTTCGATGCCTAGATAACCCGCTCTTATACTTGTATATCTTTCCACAAGTCCCACACGAAAATTCAACGCCCTTTACCATTTTGTTACCATTTAAATTACCATTTGTTACCATTTTATGTTTTGTAGTGGATAAATGTTTACTAAAATCATATTTGTTCCTAGAAGTATAGTCACACTTTTCGCAGTGATATTTTTTTTGCGATTTTTTGCGATTTTGCATCTCTATATAATGATAACATAAAAATCGCCTAAATCGTTTTTCTTTTCTTAATTTTATTTTTGAAATGATTTTTTTTTTGACATTTGTCATGAATTGGATTTTTGTTGTTTTTGTAGTGTAAAAAAACCAAATTGTATATTTTATTCTCCTACAACCGTCGGAAGCTGTTACCATTGAGTTACCATTGTTACCATTGGATTTTTTGTAGGGGTTTAATGTTTTTAAAAAATCTGGTCGTTCTTAGAAGCCTTACCACACTTTTATTTGCTGTAGTCTTTTTTTGCGACTTTTGCGATTTCGTGCGACTTTTCAATGGTAACTCAGAAGTCGCCATTTTTATCACCCGTTTTGCCCGTTTTTTTTTATGGGATACCGAAAAAAGAGAACCATATATTTTTTCTCTTACAACATTATAGAGAATTCGAAAATGTGTTAAAAAAAAGTTTAAAATAAAGAGCGCATTTCCCATTCTGGACATTTTAAAATGTCCAAAACTCAAAATGACCACCGACTTTTAACCCTCAAAACGTGAGTTCCTTTTTTTTAGTGCCTTTTTTTCAGTTGACAACCACCAAATGGGGTAAAGTGTATATTTACTAACGCGGATACAGTATATTCTCCATCCATTGCGCACAACCTATAATTATCATAGATCCAAGGAGGATATTTTTGATATTTCCCATAAATATATTTTCCTTTGGAATTGGATCCAGCCAAAAAACGCCGAGGTATTTCAGTCCTTTTTTCAATATACGCAAATATTCCCTCCCAAGTTACAGAAGTTGGATCTGGAACGCGCATAATGATACTTGTATAGTTTCCGCGAGGAAAAGGTACTTTAGTGAGAACAATATCTGTAAGCATATTTTATTGATGATTTATTAATGTATTAAAGTATAATTCAATTTATTTTCATTTAAATACTTATCGTTTAAATGTAATTAGTTATGGATAAAGAAATAATAGAGTTTTTGAAAAAGTGCAAACTTCAATTAGAAGATGAAACTCAATTAGAGGGACAGTTGATTCCGAGAGATATGTTATTATCAAGAACAACGTATGAACAAGTAAAAATGGACATTGTGGAATTAAAGAAAAAATTCAGTAGTTCTGCGCTTACTTCTCTCCAAAGTTGCGCTGAAAAAGAACAAAAATGGCCTTTATTAAACCTGGTTCGACAAATATTAAGAGTTTGTAATTATAAAATGGATCCGGTTCGTCGAAGCAATGGTTATGACGATGAGGGAAAAAAGAAGTACAAACGGTTTTTCCTAATTAAAAAATTAAAAGTTGTGCAAACTCAAGTAGTATAATTCGTATTTAGGAAGGAATATTTTAAAATATGAATTATATATATAAATGATGTCTAGTGATGATTCGAATGAGACATATGTAGTGCCACAAGAGCAGCAGCAATGGGTGCAAGAAATAATAGATTGGATCCTCCCCAAAAGCATGGACTTCAGTTTATCAAAAAATTCGGACGCACTTGAGAAAGCTTTGAAATTGCCAATGAAAGCTGGATTGGTGCAGTGCTTACCAACAACCGAAGCTTTGATTATTGTATCCAATGCACAAATGATGTGGAATGATGAAGTTAAAAGACAGGAAATGTTCAATGAACTGGCAACAGAAGGACCGGACGAAGAAGATGCACTGCTGAAACTGCTGCCAAATATACAAAAAGTTTTAAATGTCGCCTTCGATCTGCTCAACCAAAACAGCCGGAGCATGACTCTAGATCAGTCGTCGAGATCACAAATCCTACAACCTGTATGCATGCATCCCTTGTACGGTGGACAGAATGTTGGAGAACTTTCATGTGATGCGATGAATCTCCGTCAAAAATTTAAATACGATCTAAATAAGAAAGGAAATATAAGTTGTGAGTACATAGGCGGTCGAGGTGGTCGAGGAGTATCACAGCATATTGGACAAAATGGGGGCAACCCGCAAAAAATGGCAACATCCTACCAACGCCTGCCGATAGAAGGTGCTGTTGAATTGGTCCAACAATTGTTCGAGCAAAGTGCATTAACACCTGACGCAGTTTCGAATCTTATCGCAAAAGCTAATATTTCAAGCAATCTCAAAGATCGTCTTTTAAGGGAAGTAAGCAGAGGTAGCGTTGCTGAGGTAGCCGAGACTACACATTCTAAAAAGGAAAAAAAATATACGCATTATTATACACAAAATCCTCTAACTTGGTTAATAGAAGCACTCGATCGTCTTCACGATTTCAAAGAAAAAGAACCTGCTGATATATGTAGAGGAATATTATATTGTCATTTCAATGCAGAATTATCCCTTGTTCCACCCCTGGAAAGGTTAAATTATCTTGAACTATTGAGTAAGTTTATGGATAGGATCCCCCAGCTTCGAGGTTTGTGGGGAAGATTTAACTGGGAAAGGGCAAGAGAATCAGGTATCGACATTGCGAAGAGACGACACATCCCAGCGGATTCAGAAATGTTAACATTTTTTGATTATGTAACCTTAGGCGGACCGGAAGTCCTAGAAAAAAAAAAGAAGGAGAAAGTTGCAGGTCATCGTGTCCATGTAACACATCCTGATTGGAACAATACTTATTATCCTGGCGTGATCAGCAAAGTGAATAAGAAAGGGAAACAAACTTCGTACAACATAGAATTTGATGATGGCGACAAGAGAAAGGTCACTGAAGAACAAATCAAACCAGACTTAAATCTACGACAATATTATACCCCATCAACTGAATCTTCATCTCTAGAGCATATTAAGAATTATATGATTAACGAATATACCAAAATATTAAGGGAAGGTGGCACGCCTTTTGTAGGACGATCGGAAGTAACAGATGGCGCGGGGGATGAGCAATCTGGTTTTCGACAGTACACCCACCTAGAAGCCTACACGGGAGATGACCTGGAGTCATGGCTTGCAACAGGAAGTCAGGAAGGGTTTCAGCACTCGGAAGCTGATTTTAAAAAGATAGTTAAAGCGGCAGGAGGACCAATAGCTGAAAGTTTTGACATATTATCAGGTACTAGCACATTTGCGTTGTTCTGGGATGCATTTAAAAATGCAATCCGCATAGGATACGGTAAACAGGATGCCTACACGTTGGCCGTTCAAGTCTGGAATGGTTATAATTTTGCGTCGGAGTTTTTTGACTCAGCCCACCAACAACGGGCAACTACAATAGAGACGGCAAATCTTGCGTCTCAAATGGTAGAAATCACTCAGATTACGGATGGAGAGACAGGTACAATTCTCACAGGTTGTATAGATCGTCATGGACAATTATTGGGACAAGTGATTTCTGGTGTTACTTTATCAAAACCAACAATTACACCCACAGTGGCAATGCAGAGATTCAATGATAGTATTTTTGCAGCAGAGAGCCAACTGAATCTTCCACATATAACATCTCCGGGTGATTTACCAACTTTAGTTAGCACAATCACAGGCTACTCGAGTTGGAAAGATGGAAAGCCGAGGAGAGAGCAACTTTGTAACAATTTGAGATCTGTGAACAATGCAAACCAATCAATTAAAGCAACAACAACAGCAACATCAGGAAATGCTGGAAAAAAACAAACAAAAAGTTCACGCAACAATGTAAGACTACGGAAAGACAAATTACTTTCCATTGCAGAAGCTCGTGGAGTGGTTCCACCGGAGGAAGGCAAAGCGGAGGGAGACGTCAGACATTACGAGAACGATGAAAAAAAGAAATTAAAATCCTTGACAGATCTTTTGACCTCTACTATTCTTGTTGTAAAAAAAACAGATAACATTTTTCAGACGAACACGAAACTTAATCATCTTCTTGCTTTTAAGGATGTTACAACTTGTGAGGATTTTTATTTTGTTGAGGTAAAAGAGGATACTAGTGGAAGATGGTGTATTGAAACATCTAGTGGCGTAAAAATATATCCTTTTGGGCATTTGTCGATCCGCTACTTATCTATCCGAATACCAGTCAACAACAAGATGATGACAATGATTCCATTGGCAACCGTTTTATCATTAGAACAAGGTATCAGAGATGAAATAGGAGACAATACAGTATTAAACTTAAGTGCAACAGAAGATGGGCGACAATTAATAGAGTTATGTAGTAAGTATATTAATGAAACAAAAGATTTTTCATTTTTGTTACCTTATAAAGACCCAATACTTGCTATTTCAACGTATTTAACGTCTAATGCATTTCAGTCTGGTTTTCCCAGAGACGAAGTGGATGATTTGAGCAAAAAGGGGGGTGAGGCAAGGCCTTTTACTCATCTAGCAGAATTCCCAACACAACCAACCCTAACAACAATAGTTAAAGAAGTTTTTTTGGATGGAAACAGCGCCGAATTCGATAAAAGATCTATTGCTTCAACCGAAGTTGTTGAAAAAGTCAGAGATATGCCTACTGATAAAAAATTGAGTAAACTTATAGCTGCCACCATAACAATACAAGATATGTCAACTGATGAGACATTGACGACGGCGGAGCTGAAAGCGGATCGGGAAACACGGAGAAATACTCTTTCTCTTCGTCCTAATTTTTTTTATCTTATCCAATCGAGGAGTTATAATTGTTATCTTGAGTACTGGAATAAAGAACTAAGTGCCGGTCATGTAGGGCTTCCAGAACCAAAAGTTGCCCTTCGGAAGATTATTGATATTTTAAAAAATAAACACACAATTGGGCAGATTGTAGAAGCAATAAATATCAGTGATAGTTGGGATCAAAATAATGGGATAGTTCCAGCATTTCTAGCAACTTTGATACTCAAAAAAGTTTTATCAACATCTGATGAGAGCAATGCACAGCAGGTGAAGTTGCCAGGGTCATTACTGAAATGCATAGTTCCCGCAAAATTTATGGATGATGAGATGGCCAAAGCATTTAAAGAAACATTTGTTTTGCAAAGATCCATGAGTGGTAAACAAGCCGATGCTCAAAAAATTAGGCGTGCACGTGACCACTATGAACAACTGGATACAGGAACACTTGACGATCTGAGTTTGCCTAAACGGAAATCAATTGCCGGTAATTTTGATAATAAAAGACCGGAAAAATCAGAGGGTGCACCACAACGGCAACCAGTGATCGATATTTTTGTGAAGGATGTGGTTGCTTCTTCAGGAAAACCTACCGTAAAAATAACATCTAATGTTGCGTCTGATTTATGGGATGTCAATGGACAACTTTCTCCGACCTCTGCTAGTACTACAACAGACCATGTTTTAAGTGTTGCTATGGTCCGTAAAGAAAATTATGTGGAAGAAGTGAAGTGGCAGAAAGCAGTGGAGGACAGTGAAGAAGGCATGGATGTTATCAAGCGAATGTATGGTCATGTACATGATGAGTTAGATTTGTTGAACTGGAACGATACAAAGAGCCTGTTGCAGAACAGGCGGAAAGACCAGTTATCAAAAATGCACATAAGAACAGTCCCAGAAGTGCCAGGGAAGACGGGCAGCATTGTTTATAAACCAAATGAAGCAGGTGGGTTTGGTCGGCACGATCAGGGCCAGTACGACATACGTCTCACCAAAGAGCCACACACGCGTCAATTAACAATGTGTTATAAGAACCTAGCTACTACTTATTTATCATACTCATTAGGTTTAGATATACATGGAGTTATTCAACAAACTCTTGAAGAAGAAAATATTTTTAAGGAAGAATTGCGAAGTGTAGCTTGTCAAACTCGCCTTAAAGTATTATCAACACACAAATCTAAAACATCAGGTGACGATACAAATGCAAAGTTTGATCGTGTTATAAATATGACATCATCACTTACCTTTGACTCCAGTTCTAGAATCCCCAAACTAATACGCGCAGCATTTGCCTCTTTTGATAGATCAGGGTGTATAATGGCAGCAGTTAATAGGGTAATATCGGTATTTATAGATATAAAAGGTCGTCATCTTCTGTTTGGAGGATTACATATGGACACGATACCGGAGGGTGAGGGTGGTGCGACAGAAAATAGGGCATATCTAAGAGCAAACCCTGAAGAAATCTTAATGATGGATTATTTAAGCGAAACATTTGATATTATGTGGTTAGGTACGGATTCTAAAGAATCGAAGGAGAAGCGATATCAAAAATTGTTACTATCCATTATAGAAATGACTTGCAGTATATTAAATTTGCCAGATGCTGAATTTCAAACAATACTACAAAAATTTAATTTTGAAAAAGACAAACTCAAACAACCGTCAACTTGGCTTTTAGAAAAATTAGCAGATATTTTTAAACAGTGGGTCCCACCAAAAGATACGGAGACATATCTTAATGCAATAGGAAATTTTATTTGGACAATGAATGAGACACAAAACAAATTAGCTTTATTAAATTGTAAACAAAAAAAAATAAAACTCACAGAGCAATTGGAAATTAACAGTAAATTTTTGGATAGAGCACTGGCTCACATCAAAGGGTTCATAAGTGGGGTGCCTCAACCATCATCAACCGGTGCCAAACGGTCTCCATCAAGTCCAAAAACATCGGGTTCTTCGGCTTTAACTTTGCAACCTACTAGTCAAAAGAAGTCACGCATAAACAGTAAAAAAGAAGTAGAAGCGAATAACATATTAAACAGTACCATGCCGGCCTGGAAAAAATGGATAGAATTAGAAAAATTAATTAATTTAAATTCAACAGTAGATGGTGATGGATCTTTTGAACAGGTTCATGAAAATATGATAAACATGAATAATTATACGATTATGCATACACTCACCGATGGAGACTGCATGTATCATGCGGTGTTGCAAGCAGGTATGGAAGCAAATCTTCGTTGGGCAGAAAAAATAGGAGATGATCCAAAACGTCTAAGACAAATATTGATCGATGCATTGAATGGAACAGTTCCTGATGGTTCACCATCCATTCAGGAATTCAGGAATTTCGTCGGTGATGAAATGATCCCGGAAATGATTCAACGCATTACAAATGGGTTGAGTCCTGGCCCTATGCCACTCACGGCTTGGGGCCAAAGCTCAGAACTTCAATTGATATCTTTTTTGTATTCCGTTCCAATAACCGTTGTCAACCAATGGAGCCACATGATAACGAATTTCCAACCCGTGAAAGCTGGTGGGATTGTACTATATTGGCTGGGTAACCATTATGAATGGTTGAGACCGAACACGCTCATAGAAACAGCGAGTGATGACGATGAAGATGACGATGAAGATGACGATAAACAGCCTGATTTACTTAATGTGCCCAAGTTGAAATCAAACCGAGACAGACAATTAGCAAAAGTGAAGATGCCAATTCGTGCAAGAAAAACAAAAAGAATGGATAAAAGGAGGCAGGCATCCCTGGTACCTAAAGCTGCACAACGACACAAAGAGTTCTTAAAGAAGGAACACGATAAGAAGAAGCAGTTCATACACGATTTGGAGGATTCTGTAGAAGGACAGGATTCTCTCTCTCAACTATTGGGCTCGACAGATGCGGCAAAGGTGCGAGCGATGGCAGATGCGCAGGACCTGAAAAAAAGAATGGTGATGGAACAAAAAAGTATGGTGATGGAACAATTAAAAAGAGGAGAGGAACTAATTCAACATTTTGAACGTCTGCAACGTCAGGAAGAAGAGGAAGCAGCATTAGCAGCGGCATCAACAGCTGCTGGAACCACTCCTGGAAAAACAAGAAAGAGAAGTGATAATCTAACATACACGCGTCAGCAAAACCCCAGGTATGGACGAACCCTTTCTGTCAGAACAAGCATGAGTGATATCCATCCAGTTTTGGAAGCATTGATGAAAGCATTGAAGGATCCAAATTTAGATTTAGATGAGAATGAAATACAGCAAATTACTAATGTTATAAGTAAATTGAGAAAGTTAGATAATAAAAAGAAGGGCGGAGGACGAAGGACAAAAAAACGCCGACCCAGAAGAAGACGCAAAACACGAAGAAAAAAGAAGAGGCGAAAAAGAAAAACAATAAGAAAACGAAGGAAAAGGGGTAGAAAAACAAGAAGGAAATAAAGTGAATTAAAGAAATTTTAGTATTTTATTATATAAAATGAGTAATTCAACAACTGTCGCGGCCACTATCGGTGTTAGCGCTTTAGGCGTTTTAGCGTATTACGGATATCAAAACATGAATGGGACGAGTGAAGATGTTGACGAAACAAAACTTTATAATGAATTGGATGGTAATAATAATAATGAGTCTACTAATTTTCAAGAGGAAGCGAAGAAGGAAGTAGCAAAGGTAGTGACAAACGCAAAAAATGCGTGGGGTTCTTTTTGGAAAGCAGAATATGCTTCACAAGAGGAAACTGATAATGTAAAGGTGTCTCTAGAAGAATCTAAATCCGAATAAATAAATTACTATATGAACAATTTATTTTTTCAATAATTTCATGGTCCAAGCTAATCCCATAAAATACACAGGAGTAACAAATAAAAGAGGAAATTTGCTCGGAGCTTTATACCATAAGGTCATTGTTAACCATGTTAGAATAGGTACTCGTATACCACCATATACTATTTTTTGCACCTTTTTCCATCGTTGTAATTTTTGGGATGTTGGTGCAGAATGCAAATAATGATATACAAAATAGGAGGGAATGTTTGATAATTCTCCCCAAAATAACATTCGGTCTCCGTAATAAAGTTCTGGTGGATATTGGAGGATAAAACAGGTGGCTAGATGATGGTACATATACGCCAATCTTACTTTATCCATTTTTTCATACATTAACATAAAATACATATCATATAAGAAATAACCAGTGGACCAATGTTTGCATAAACTAAATATCCTCGTACTGGGCCACATAATATTCATACTATTTAGCACAATTGCCCCGGTGGCGTGAGTAAGACACGAAGCATTTCTAGCTAATTTCCTATCTTTTAATACAGTATAAAATGCCCATTCGAATATATTAAATTTCACAAAATTTGAAAAGTAAGGATTAAAAAACATTGCCATATATAATACTTAATAAATTTTACTTATATGAATTTATACAAATAAAATTGAATTAAAATAAAGTTTTAACATTTTAAATATAGAAATGAGTAATATTGAACATATCTTTAAGATGACGACTCCTAATGCATCTAAACTAGCATTTAGAACTTGTTTTAGTAGTGTAAGTTTTAATGGTTATAAATTGGATATTTTGAAGAGTGCAGTGCAAAAATATTTGAGAAGACGAGAATTTGATAAAATGGTTTGGTGTGTTGCAGAGATTTATTTGTTCCAAGTATATGCTAAGACTGATGCGGAAAAACGGGCTACGAAGGGCATTATAAGTAATTTATTGAATAGATTAATTATTATGTTAGATGAGGAGATGTTATTCGTTGAGTGTGAAAAATATTTGGTAGTAAGACGATATATGGAAGAATTTGAAAAAAGTAATCGTGGAAATTTTGATTATTTATATAAAATATGTGATGTGATGTGTGGTGCAAGAATGATAAGGAGAAATAGTGATATTAGAGGTTATTGGAGTCCTGGTAAGAAAAATGTAAAAGTAGATAATGGATATGAAAGTGATGATTATTGTTTTGTGAAATTTAAGGAGAAATTTGAGACAGATGATCCTGAGTGTTTCTTGTGGATGTTAAAAATATTTAATAAAGGAGAAGAAGGTGATATTGTGCGATATAGAAGAAAAGAGAATATTTATATGATTTGGGAGTATTTATTTGATAGAAAAAATATTAAAAATAATGAAGTATTGCGGAAATGTTTGGAGTATAGATTCGAGGAATTTAAAAAGAAAAGAAGCGAGAGGTTTATATTCTTGTCTGCCTCCATTGATATTGCTATGTATAGAGGTAGGGAACAGAAAGAGGATTGGTTTGATTGTAAAAAGAAAAAGAAATTTAATATTGAAGATTTGGTAAGAGAGCATGGTACAAAGTTTGTAAATAGGGAGTTGATTCGGGAAGTTTATTTGGAGTGGAAAAAGATGGAAATAGATGATTATGCTATTGACATGCACACTAGTGCTGGTAGAAAAATGGGTAAAAATAAAATAGATTTTATAGCAAGTGGTGCGGTTGTAGTCAATGAAGATAAGGAATATTTTGTACAAGAATGGCGTGATTGTTATAATAAGGCAAAAAAGGCAAGTTTTACTGCTGCAGTAGCGCTTAGGAAAAAAAAGGATGAGGCAAAATTAGAAAAAGCAAATAAAAAAGAAAATAAAAAAGAAGAAAAAGAAGCCGAGCCGAAAAAGGGGAAAACAGAAAGAGAAAAGGTAAGAGCTGCTAAGTATAAAAGGATTAAAAAGTTGAGAGGAAAGCCAAATTTTGATGATTTGGAAAAGGATTTGGAATTTATAGATGGGAAAAATATTGATGTTAATTATATTA
>Ga0233412_10001410_pt1 | contig 12556 bp, 9 predicted proteins | sample Na_anoxic_4_MG_FD_180667 | JGI IMG/M metagenome (GOLD analysis project Ga0233412, IMG submission 180667) | Seawater microbial communities from Saanich Inlet, British Columbia, Canada - Na_anoxic_4_MG | ecosystem: Environmental > Aquatic > Marine > Inlet | place: Canada: British Columbia... | reverse complement strand
GGCCTTATACCAAAAGAGTCCAGGCCCATTTATTGCCTTGACAAAGTATAAAAATACTGTACATTACCAATCCCAAAAAAGAGGCTCCATAATTGTTTGTAGCTTTTTAACGAAAAATTAGAAACGAGGAGAAAAGTATTGTCCATAGAGATAGAAAAGCCTGTATTAAAAAAGGCCTGCATGGAAATGATCGAAACCATTCTTTTCAGTCTTCCCAATGCATTCAAGGGTACAATCTATCAAATTGGGAAACCACCAGATCTGATTGCAGAAAGGATTACTTCCGGAATAATTGACGATGGTAAAGGAAAGATTTCATGGGGTCTTCCGGCAAAATCCGGATATAATACTCCTGGTAAACCATGGGTTGAATACAGGGATCAACCAGGTCGCCCTCTTGAGGCCATGTCATGGTGTATTGAGAAGCAGAAAAGCTGGACATCTGAAGATTCAAAAGAAGATGCTCGAAATCTCAGATTTCAGGTTGAAGGAATAACAGAAGATTTCCACCATATGGAACCGGTGCTTATTCTCAAATCGGATCTTAAATTAGACGTGCACTCCGACTTTAAATATCCGAAGGATTATAAAGAAAATACCATATGGAAAGACACCGACTATATTGTAGTTGCTGTTATCAAGATACATTTTCATCCCTTTACGATAAAAATCGGTAGTCATGAGACCAAAGTTATTAAAAAACTTTCGCGTTCTCTCGGAACCGAATTGCTGTCTTACCACTTACGGCAGGATTCTATGAAGACTATGGAACGGTTGGCAATGGATAGGTTAAACGCATGTAACATATTTGCAGATTCCCTCCGGAATTCCATCACAAAGTCAGGGCTGATTTTCTCTCTCGTTAAACAGGAAATAGGATACCTCAGAGATCAGTGGGAACAGGCATTGATCGAAGACCGGAAAGAAAATAATATGAAAGTTGAGGCCATAAAAGACTTAAATGAAATTTTAACAAGTCTTTGTGATGGATATGAAGATCTCAAGGAAGATTTGGTGGATGCCCAAAATAAATTCTTGGAACTTTCTCTTCCACCGGAAAAGGGTGAGAATTGGGTAGGTATGCAGATAGAGGAAAGATGGAAAGACCTTCTATATCAATGTCCACAGGATGATCATAAAAGGAGAATAGTGTGGGAAACTATTGATAAATTGAAAAAGTCTCTTCATTTTGGTCAGGACCCTGATATCATTGCAAATTATAATAAAATACCAGAGGAGCTTAAATGGGAGTGGGTTAATCTCATGTACAGAAACAATGATAGATTCGATGATTCAGCACTTGATCGGCTTATCAAGGTATTGGCTAATTCAGCACTTACGATACCATCTCGGAAAAAATCAAGGAAAACATTGACCCAACTCAAGGCCCTTGCACAGACTATGAGCCAGCTTGAACAAAATACCAATTTTCTCCTGGATAGAGTTCTTAATGGAAGTGAAAAAAGTCTGATTTCTGGGGTTTTAAATAATATTACTGTGAATTCTTAATTGCTCAAAATCCTGTGGAAATTTACTGCTTTTTTAGGGCATGGGTATCTTTTTTGCTTATGCCCTTCCTGAACTTAGCCGCCTGCGGCGGACCTGTAGGGATTCGATTTATCGAATCCCGCTTTGCGGGACGTCATAAATGTCGCCTCTACAAGGACTTAAAAAGGAAATTCTTATACTATTAAATTATTGAGCATATAGGTGAATTCTTAAGCTCAGGCTACGCTCACAAATTCATCTATCCCACTATGACTGCCTGTGAACATCTGTCTGAGGAGGTTGTAGGTCCTATGGGCAAGCCCAGGATCATGCTCAACCAATCTAAATGCCTCTTTCCTTGCCTCAGATAGTATCTCTGCATCCCTCATAATTTTTGCAATCCTGAACTGGTAGAACCCTGATTGTCTCTCGCCCAGAAATTCTCCTGGGCCCCTTATGGCAAGGTCTTCTTCAGAAATCCTGAATCCATCTGTGGTTTTCTCTATGATTCCCAGCCTTCTCCTGGCATCATCCGTCTTCCTGTAGGAGGCCAGAAGCAGACACTTTGAGGGATAAGCACTTCTCCCTACTCTCCCCCTAAGCTGATGAATTTGCGAGAGGCCAAACCTCTCGGCATTCTCAATTACCATAATGGTAGCATTGATAATATTTATACCCACCTCGATAACTGTCGTGGAAACCAGAATATCTGTTACCCCTTCTTTGAATTTTTCCATTATTCCCTCTCTTTGGTCCAGGGGCATCTTTCCATGTATCAAAGCTATATGGAAATCTGGAAAAATATCTCTGAGCTTCTCAGCCATATTTGTGGCATCTTTAAGGTCCATCTTTCCTGACTCTTCGATTAGAGGATACACTATATAGGCCTGCCTTCCCTTTTCTATCTCCTCTCTCAGAATTTCATATACCTTGCCTCGATCCCTTTCATGGAACAGCTTGGTCTGAATAGGTTTTCTTCCGGGAGGAAGCTCATCGATCACTGATATGTCAAGATCCCCATATAAGGTGAGACCCAGTGTTCTGGGAATAGGTGTAGCAGTCATGGTGAGCACATCTGGGCTTATTCCCTTCTGCTTGAGGATAGCCCTCTGTGCTACCCCAAATCTGTGCTGCTCATCAATGATCACGAGTCCAAGTTTGTGAAACTTGACACTCTCTTGAATGAGGGCATGTGTACCTATGAGTATATCTATAGTACCCTTTTTTACCCCATCTCTCACCTCATCGGCAAAGTTACTCATTCCGCTTGTAAGAAGTGCTACTCTGAGACTCATCTTTCGGCGAAGATCAAGGGTACTGAGATAGTGCTGCTCGGCAAGAAGCTGCGTAGGCGCCATAAATGCAACTTGATAACCACTCCTTACTGCCAACCATGCAGCCATAAGCGCTACCACGGTCTTACCGCAGCCTACATCACCTTGAAGAAGCCTATTCATGGGAAATGGCCTGCTCATATCTGTGATAATCTCATGAATTACACTTGCCTGTGATCCCGTGAGCGTAAAAGGAAGAAAATCATAAAGCTCCTCAATGCCTTGTATCTCAAAGACTATCCCTCTTTGCCGGGAAGTCCTGCTCCTTTTGAGTGCGAGCGCAAGTTGGAGCATAAAAAACTCATCAAATATGAGCCTTTTCTGTGCCGGTGATCTCCGAATATGAAGATCCTCAAGCCTTGATTCTGACGGGAAGTGAACCTCCTTTATTGCCGCACCCAGTTCAAGGAAGTGCCATGCCTCTCTGATCATCGCAGGCAATGGATCTTCGAAGTTTGGTATAAATCGGCTTATGGCATTCACCATAATCCGCCGTATCCTTCGCTGCGAGATTCCCCCTATTTCAGGATAAACAGGTGATACCCTTCCTATCTCATATTCATTTCCATCCTCTATGATCTCAGGGTGATAGGTCTCAAGCATTTTCTTTGGGGATGCGCGAAATCGGCCATAGAGGATAATATTGTCTCCTTTTTTAAACCTGTACAGGTACTGTATCGCTCCTATCCATCTGGCAGATATAATTCCATACTCATTGCCTACAAGCATTTCAAGCACTGGCCGGTACCTGAATCTAAGTCTCCTGATCTCCGTTATCTTGCCCTTGATAAGGGCGGCATCACCAGACTTTATTTTGTGAATCGGAATGAACTTCCTCCGATCCTGGTAGGAACGTGGAAGGATATATAATAGATCATATACTGTCTGAACTCCCCTCTTCTGGAGTTCTCTCGTAATGACTTTCCCCACACCTTTAACTAAACTGACAGGGCTGAGTATTTCCCTGTATGGACTTTCTTTATCTAAATCCGTGTCTGAGCACATAATGACTAATTATAAGGGTATGGGCGCCTTTTTTCAGGCATGAAGAAGCACATGCACGTTTGCCGCCAAATGTTTCACCCTGTAGAATTACTGCTGTTCGGGATTGCCGCTTAAAACAGAATCAAGGGCTTGCTTTGGAATTAAATATCTTTTATTCGATTTATAGCACGGCCCAATGAACCCCCATGGCTTGCTGCCACAACGAAGCATGAAAGTGTTGTAGCGTCCGTTCCCCGAACGGGCCGATGAGGGCATCGGCCCCTACACTTTCATATAAACTTTAATCCACAATCAATCCTGAGGTCTCTCCATCTTTTAAATTCACAAGTCCTTCTTCACATATTCTTAAAAAAGGTATGGCTGCACCTGTTAGGGTAACAAGTGTCAGCAAGGGATCATCAAAAGGGAAACCAAAGCCCTTTATAACTTTTTTAATTTCCTCCATCCTTTTTGCAAGCATCTCAATTGACATATCGGTCATAACGCCAAATAAAGGCAATGGAATTTCTGCCAGAACCTTCCCTTTAGCATGCACTACAGCCCCTCCTTGTAAGTCATAAATCCTATTAACAGCGCCTGCCATATCCTTATCATTCTCACCAACTACAATAATATCCGATGTATCCCAGGCCGCACTGCATGCGATAGCCCCTGTGCTTAAATGAAATCCTCTGATAAGCCCGACAAAGATCTTCCCTGGAGAATACCTTCTGTCAATGGCTGCTACCTTCAATATATCCCTGTCTACATCTGATCTGATCTCGCCATCAATTACCGGAACAGAAAGTATGAGTTCTTTGGTTACTAAATCTGTAACCTGATCTATTATCCTTGCATTAATGTGGGAAGAGTTTTTTTTGACCGGTATTGAAAAGTCAGAGGGTTCAAGCTCTCTTAAAAGGTGAATGCTATTCAGGCTATCCTTTGAAAAGACATGTTTTCTTGGAGATATCAAAAGATTTCCTTCCCTGGAAATGACCTTACCTTTGCTTATGACGTATTCCGCCTTAATGATTCCAGGATTGGGAATAACAAGCATATCAGCATATTTCCCGGGGGCAACCCCACCAATTATACCATCCAGGAAAAAATACTCTGCCACATTTATAGTGGCCATCTGAATAGCATGTACCGGATCAAAACCTAAATCTATAGCCTTCTGTACAACAACTTCCATATATCCCTTCTCGAGCAAATCCCCTGGCTCCACGCCATCAGTAACCAAAATTAGCCTTCTGAAGTCAATCCCGGCATCCTTTATTCTGGATATAGGAGCAAGATCACTTCTTATGCTTCCTTCGCGTATCATGACATGTATACCCAGTCTTAATCGCTCGAGAACCTCTTCAGCATTTATCGGCTCATGGCAAGAAGATATACCAGAGGCTATATATGCCATAAGTTTTTCTCCTTTTGCCCCTGCTGAGTGCCCTTCTAATCTTTTGCCATATTGAAGGGTTTCCTTGAAAATTGGAAAATATTCTTCTGGTTCCTGCAAAACCGTCTGCCAGTAAGACTCGCCCAGCCCTAAAATATCATCCCTTGAAAGTAATTTTCTGAGCGTCTTCTTTGAGACACCCCGCGCCTTCTTACTTATGGAAACCATAGACGGTGCTGTAGCGAAAATTTTGATAGGTTGATCACTGAGAGAGCCCAAAAAATCAATTACCCCTTCATAACCCGTTATAGGAAAGATCTCCATGGTTTCAGTTATGATAGTTGTCGTGCCGCCAGCCATTGCATATTTCAAAAACTCGCTTACATTCGATAGCCAGACAAGATGGGTATGGCCGTCAATAAGACCTGGAATAATGGTTTTCCCCCTGACATCAATTACGTTAGTATTTGGGCCAATCGTATCTTCTGGGTCACTTCCTACATAGGCAATCCACTCGCCCTTAATACTCACTGAATAATGATCTAACAATTCACCGGTATATACATTCAGGATAGTCGCATTGATAAAGGCTAAATCGGCCTTTTCCTTGCCCAGGGTAACATTAATTACTTCCTGGGCACCATCTAAACCCCCTATCGAAAGTAAACCATATCTTTTCATGCTAAAGCTCTCCTCGCTCCTGAGATCTTAACCACTTATACATTTTTATCTAAGATTGCTAAAGATAGGCTGTCATACTACTTCCAGTAAAATCAGGCCGTCAAGATAAATAACAGTCAAGATAAATAACTGTTGACTAATTGGAAATAGTATCTATAAGTTCAACAAAGAATTTGCTTGAATTTTTTCAACTACTCAGCCACCAAGCCTGCCCTGGCGCGAGTGCCTTAGCATATATTGCAACTTATATAATATCTATTGATATCATATAATATAGCTAAGCATTGCATGCCAGGTCTGGGCCAGGGGCACAAACCTGCCCGCCGGACGGCAGGCGGGGACCCAAAGAGAAGCTATAATAAAGAATAATTCTCTAATCTTGGCGCCTTTGTGGCAAGATACCTGGGTTACGAATTTTTTACAACAATTAGAGAAAGGTTCTTCTGCGGGAAGGGTCTTTATAACGGAGCTGACAATGGAAAGAAAAAAGATAACTATTTCTGACCTTATGGCGAAAAAGGAGCAGGCAAAAAAAATAACAATGTTGACTGCCTATGATTACCCAACCGCTCAGATGGTAGACAAGGCAGGCATTGATACTATCCTGGTTGGAGATTCCCTTGGAATGGTAGTTCTTGGATACACCTCCACAGTCACTGTTACCATGGAAGAAATGATTCACCACACAAAGGCGGTAACCAGGGGTACTACGTATGCCTTTGTGATAGGAGACATGCCTTTCATGTCCTATCAAACAGGTATTGAGAAGGCCATTGAAAATGCTGGCCGATTTATAAAAGAGGGTGAATGTGATGCTGTGAAGCTTGAAGGTGGTATAGAGGTTGCCCCTGTGGTAAAGGCAATTGTTACCGCAGGCATTCCTGTGTGCGCCCATATTGGTCTCACTCCTCAAACTGCAACCCAGTTAAGTGGTTTTAAGGTTCAGGGAAAGGATGCAGAGAGTGCAAGAAGTTTGATCATCGCTGCCAAGGATTTAGAAAAGGCTGGGGCCTTTATGGTTGTTATGGAATGTATTCCGGAGATACTTGCTTCAAGGATTACCAGTGAATTAAGTATCCCCACCATAGGGATTGGCGCTGGTAAGGATTGTGATGGTCAGGTCCTTGTCTACCATGACACTGTGGGCCTTTTCGAGCGGTTCACCCCAAGATTCGCAAAGCAGTATATCAAATTAGGACCAATGATAATTGATGCCCTGAAAGGATACAAAAAAGAGGTAGAAGACGGGGTATTTCCTGGAAAAGAACATACCTTTAAAATGAACAAAGAGGAGGCGGAAAAGATATAAACTTTCTCATAAGCTCTTCCAGGCTTATTTGGGTGATTTAGGTAGATAAGTTGAGAGAAAGTATTATAGACCAACTCAATAAAATTTCCCACCTTTCCTCACAACGCAATTTTTAACTCCTTCTCTTTCGAAGAACAGACCTTTGTTCAATGAAAAAGGGTGCTTGCGATTAAATAATAGTCAGACCTTGCCTGGCAATTTTCTCATGTAAAAATTTTTTCCCTGATACTTCAGTTCTATTAAGGAGCCCCTTTTTATCAGATCAGTTATTACTTGCCAATCTTCACCTGCCTTTTTCAAATATTCCCTTACAGCCTCTTCTCTCATTGGATGAACCGAGGTAATACCGAGTAAATCTTCTTCGACATTACCACTGAAACCAAACTCATTTCCTTCATAGCCTATTATGTATTCTACATTGTCTACATTCTGTGTAAAGATTTGGTAAGCTATATTAAGGGCTTCATCACTGGCAGGCAGTATTCCTTTTACTGCTGTTGGTCTGGTAGGAATGGAAATATAAGATTTTGTCGGCTTTAGTAATTTTAAGAAATCGGCTATTATTTTAGCCTCTTCATATGTATCGTTCATTCCCTTAAGAAGCATGGTCTCTGTAATTATCTCACCTTTAAATATAGCTTTAAATTCGAGCATTCCATCTAATATTGCATTAAGATCCAGTGATTTATATGGCCTGTCAGTCCTTAGCCAGGTTTTTCTGGTTGCTGCATCTAATTTTAATGAAACCAAATCTGCCTTTTGTAGATCTTCTCTCACGTCTTTATGGTTTATAAGAGAACCGTTGGTTATCACTGCAATTTTTATATGTAACGCCCTAATAAGTTCAATAATTTTCCCAAGGTTTGTATCCAGCGTTGGTTCGCCATCAGGGACAAAGGATAAATAATCTATCTTTGTGTCCCTTTTTTTTACTTCATTGACCTTCTCTTTAACCTCCCTCGCTAAATCATCTGGCTCATAAAATGCCTGCCTTTCGCATTGTAATGTTATTGTCTTACCTATCTGGCAATAGACACAGGAATAGGTACAGACCTTGGGGGGTATATTGTTTATCCCAAGACTGGAACCCAATCGTCTTGATGGAACTGGTCCGAAAACCCTCATGATTTATCCCTTAAAGATTGATTTTATATAATTGTAAATAATTTGGTTCAAAGTTTTGGGAACCCCTGAACCAGTTACATATAGTTTTTAAATAGCAGAGGAAAATAAATCCGTCAATCATTACAATGGTTTATTCATTGATTAATAAACATCTTTTTACTTGATTCATGCTTTCTGCCTGATAAACTAATCAAAGTTTATTAGTGAGGTTTTTTAATGAAAGCTTTATCTCTCTTCTCTGGTGGCCTCGATAGCATTTTGTCTGTTAAAGTTATCAAGGGACAAGGAGTTGATATTATTGGAATCTTTTTTGAGACTCCCTTTTTCTCCTCCGAGAAAGCTGCCCAGTCTGCTCATTATATCGGGCTTCCCCTTCAAGTTGTAGATATCACAGATAGGTTTCTTCCGATAGTGTTAAACCCACGACATGGTTATGGAAAAGGGTTAAACCCATGCATAGATTGCCATAAACTTATGTTCAAAATAGCCGGCGAGATGCTGAAGGAGGAAGGAGCAGACTTTATCATAAGTGGTGAGGTATTGGGGCAACGTCCTATGTCACAGAATTTAAGATCACTTTCGCTTATTTCTCATGATTCGGGTTTTAAGGATCTTATCCTCAGGCCCCTTTCGGCAAAAAGACTACCAGAAACTCTTCCTGAAAAAAAAGGCTGGGTAATGAGGGGAAAATTATTAGGGCTTTCAGGACGTTCCAGGAAGCCGCAGATAGAATTAGCCAAGAAATTTGGGATAAAAGAGTATCCGGCTCCAGCAGGAGGGTGTTTGTTGACTGAGGTAGTGTTTTCCCGCCGCCTAAAGGATTTACTATCCCGCGATCCAAAATTTTTGCGGCGAGATATAGAGCTTCTAAAATGGGGGAGGCATTTCAGGATTAATGAAAGAACCAAAATCGTGGTAGGCCGAGACCAAAAAGAGAATGGAATGATTACTTCATTTATAGAGGCTGGGGATACTGTGTTGACTGTTGAGTCATTTCCTGGTCCTACTGTGCTGATAACAGGAGAGTTATCATCTGAAGAGATACAATTAGCTGCATCGATAACTGTATCTTATAGTGATGCTGTAATCGGTCAAAAAGTAGCTGTTCAGTTGAAAAGAGACTCCAAATACTGGACAGTTTTAGCCACAGGTAAAGAGAAAAGCAATTTTCACCAATTAATGATATGAGATAGTATTCAATTCTATCTTCTTAATAGTTTTTGGAAAAAAGATTTTTTCCGGATCTCTTCTACTTTTTTATTTTTCTCTGCAATCTTTTTTTCTCTCGTTTCTATAGAAAGCATAATTTGTTCTATAAGCATCCTGCTTTTTCTTTCCTTTATGGATAGCTCTAACCATTGTATTTTATCCTCTCTGCCCATCTCAGCCTGGTCAAAAGATTTGATCTTTTCCCCTATTTTGTTATATTTCTGCCTTTGCTTTTCAAGTATATCCCTTTGTTTTTCTATATAAGAAAGATCCTTTTTTATACTTTGAAGAACAACATCTTCTGATTCCATGGTAAAAGATAAATAAACAAAAGAAAAAATAATAACCAAAATTGCTGCAAGAACAATCCTTCCTGTATTTGAAACTAATGAAGAGAGACCCAAAAGAAATGATTTTATTTTTCCTCTATAGCCAGCAAATTTATCAATAATAGTGTATCTGGAGATCTTTCCCCTAAGCGCATCCAGGATATTTTTCGTAGTAGCTTTTAACTCCGTTGCCCTTAGAATTAATTCATTACCCAGTTCTCCTGACCGACATTTAGCCTCTATATCAGCATTAACTCCTTTAAGTTTTATTGCGAGATCTCTAATTTTGGATAGTGAGGTATCTGGCTTCAGTGTTTCAGGAAACTTCCCCGGAAATTTTTTCTTAAGGAGTGCGATATTATTTTCTAATTTTTCGAGATTCTCCTCTATGTTACTTGAAAATCTCTTAAGCATCCGTCCTTCACATACAAATTCAGCAGCACCGGTTAGGATAATAGCAATATCCTGGATAGCCTTAATTGTTTTTTCAGTCTCCTGCGGGTTAGCTTCTGGCATTGTTTACCTCATTCAAAATTTAATCAAAAATGAGATCTTTATTAATTACCATCTCCTGAGGAACACAAACCTTCCTTGATGAAGGACTGATAATATTCACATCCCCTTTTACAACAATTCCCCTATCAAAGTAAACATTTCCCTTAATGCTAAGTGACTTGCAATCAATCAGGGAAGGAGTCCCATGGGGAAATCTTTCTTTTAACTGGTCAACCTTTTTATAATACCTATCATCCAGATCTATTTTTATCGTTCCAAATCTTCTTTTAGGATTTTGGATAATTCTACTCTCTTGAGTCATCACATAGCAATCAGACCAGAGGGCAAGGAGATCCTGGCACTTTTTGACAGGGGAAAATCTTGCCCTTGGCACTCTTATAGCTGCAGCCTTTTTAAAAACAGAGATAGCTGATCCCATAGCCGTTTCAATCTGGTAAACCTCCGGTGAGGAGTCATCCTTTGGGTAAATTCTTTTGGGATTAATAATCATTGGAAGCTCAAGAATATTATTAGTTTTATCGAGCTGTTTTTTTAAAGATAGAAGATTCACCCATATGTTGTTGGTATTAAAATATCTGTATACATTTATATCCTGGAATTCTGCTATTTCTTCTTCTGGACATTGGGCTATCTCTCTGAGTATGAAACCGCCGCTCTTCAGGCATGCCAAGTGCCCACCTTTGATGTCTGCATCTGTTTTTTCTGCAACCTCGATCATAAAGGGAAAATTGTGTGAGGCAAAGTACCCAAGTATTGCCTCATCCATTATTCCACCAAGATTATCAGAGTTAGATATGAAGGCGTATCTGTAGCCTTTACTAATCAACGTATTTAGCATACCAGAGGTGATCAAGGCAAAATAAATATCTCCATGGCCCGGAGGATTCCACTCACAACTTGGGTCTATAGGCCAGGCACCAGGGCTTAGGTTTTCTTTTAGGACCTTTGGAAATTTGTGCTGTAAAAAGGAGAGTGGTATATCAGTGGCCAGATTAGGATATCTATTAAGAAATTTTTTACTATCCTTATCTGTCTTAAAACTATTCATAAGCACAAGAGGGATATTTGCTTTATATTTTTCCCTATAACTTAAAATCTGTTGTGCAATAATATCAAGGAAATTTAATCCATTCTTTACTTCAATGAGAGATTTGGCCTTTGATAGGCCCATACTCGTTCCAAGGCCACCATTTAACTTAATTACTACTGTTTTTTTTATTACAAGACGCCCTTCTTTAGTATACCCATCTAACATTTCCATATCGGCTATATCATCTTTTTCAATCGGAACAATATCCTCCCTTGATATCAATCCCCTTTCTCCTTTTATAAGCTTTTCATAATAAAACTTGAAGGTATCAATAATGAGGGGAGGAAGTCCCTCATCAAGCATCTTTTTTGCAAAGGGAAGAAATTTTTCCTTTAGTTTTGACTCTTGGGCTTCAGCTTGCATCAACTTTTTCCCCAATAACATTTCTTATGAACACTCATGGCCTTTCGGCCACAACGAAGGATGAAAGTAGTTGAGTGGTCAAATGGTTAAGTGGTTGAGTAGTAAAGGAGTTAACTTTAGGCACTTTCATATAAACTATCATGACCTATCGGCGACAACTAAGGATGAAAAGTCAAAAGTCCGTTGTCATCTGTCCGTAGTCCGTTGCAAAAAACAACTGACAACTTTCATATAAAAGGTATATGAAATGATCTGTAATATCAATAATAAACGTAATTACTCAGGTTGTCAGGTTTCCCGATAAATCGGGATTCACGGTTGGCTCATTTTTTTCATATTCCTTGAGCCTGTCGAGAGCCTCTAGGTAGAACGAATAATTGATGAATCCATGAACTGCATCACGTGCCCCTAATTTTTTCATAAAGATTTTTGAATTCGTTGGACGATATGTATTCTTCAGGGGTTATTAGGTTCAAGGTTTCCCGATGAAATCTAGATTGTTTGCCTTATCTTCATAGTTTTCTATGTTCATCGTTTTCTAACCTTGAACCCCGCCTGCCGTCCAGCGGGCAGACTTGAACCTGGAACTTTGAACCAGTTATTCTGGGAATTATAATACTTGTATAATTACTTTGACAACTATTTGCAGTTTATATATGTTTGACGGCAGGTTAGTATTGGGGAGTTTAACAGAAAATAGATTAGAAAATAGACCATGAAAGATGACTC
>Ga0233412_10001409_pt1 | contig 12557 bp, 10 predicted proteins | sample Na_anoxic_4_MG_FD_180667 | JGI IMG/M metagenome (GOLD analysis project Ga0233412, IMG submission 180667) | Seawater microbial communities from Saanich Inlet, British Columbia, Canada - Na_anoxic_4_MG | ecosystem: Environmental > Aquatic > Marine > Inlet | place: Canada: British Columbia... | reverse complement strand
CCATGTTTCCCCAACCATATATTCGCCGGGAAAAGGAAGATTCATCTTATAATACTCCCCCGCTGCCTCAATTCCTTTTGCAATTAATTCTCCAACCTGTGAATAATATTGAATCCACTGACCGTCTTTAAACTTTGGAGTACTCCATTGTACTCCATTTTTGATCTGAGAGGGTTTAACTTTCTTTTTAAATTCAACATCAGGTTCCTGATCAGGGAATGTAATCACTTTAATCTCATTCTTTGCATGATTCCATTGATACTCATCATGAACATAGAGAGTCCTCTCAGCATTTAAATGATACTTATTATGAATTGCTTCATCTGCCCAACACCCTGCAAAATCCATAATTATTGCTCCAGTACTTTGAAATAGGGCATTGAGTAAGCTGTGTTTAGATCTGGTAAAGATTTTTCTACCATCAATCCCCATGATATACTTTTTATCAGCAGCAACCCAATATTGTTCAAGAGCTTCTTTAGCCTGTTTAAGCCCCTCATTTGAATCCCAAAAGGCATCTATAAGAAATTGACCAATTTCAGGCTTTACACTTGCCATTAGAGCGATCTTCTTTTTAGTCGCTCCATACATGATAGCATAAGTTAAATTCTTTCCATCATCCCTATTAATTTCTCTCTCAGCAGCTTTTGAGTATGCAGTAGCATTCTTACTATGAGCATCTCCTTCAAGCAGCTCATTAGCATAAATACCACCATCAAAATAATAAGCATAGTGACCACCAACTCTTTGTTCAATCCCGCTGGCATCACAGCCCACCTGCAAATACTCTAAAGGAGATATAAAAAGGCTTCTCATCTCCTTTCCCAGGACAATATGTTTTTTTGGTTTAGGTACATTCACAACAACAGAATGTTTCTGTCTGCTTGTTGGGGTAACACCTGAACTTCTCGCTGGAAGTCTACCATCAATAGCTAATCTGGGATGATTTAACCAACCAGTATCCTTATCAAAACTTTTAATGGTAGTTCTTCTATTCTGTAGTGATAACCATTTAATAATTCTTTTTGACGTTTCTCCCAACAGACGTTTAAGATTTAGACATCTTGCTCCTCTTTGATCAGCATACTGAGGAGAACTCATTAATCCTCTACCTTTCTTTAGAACTTTTTCTTTAAAAGCAATTGTTGTGACATCTACCTTTTTAGTGTTTGTATAGCCTAAGTCTTTTAAGATAAAAGGCCAGTATACACTGTTATAAAATTCTTTCATATACTTCTGGTATTTAACTTCAACCTCTTCCTCAGTAAGATTTTGTTTAGTCTTTTTATTAATAATTATGTTTCTATATTTCCAAATAGTTGGAATCCAACCATCCTTGATTAAAAATTCTTTGACATCTTTTTTGTGCTTAAGCCTTAACTTTCCCTTAAGAAGCCTTAAACTACCACCCTTGGCAATCCTATCCAGCTCAACAACCATATCCTTTACATCTTTAATCTCGAACTTCTCACAGTAAGATAGAGCATGAGCTGTTAATAGAGAAGTATCTTTGGTGATAAGCTCTTCAATATTATTAATTTTTTCACCAACTTCATCGATAGAATACATTCCTTTGATATATTTGACTTGGGCATCCTCATCCGTATAGCCTAAAAGGGTAAGATAATCCCTCACTGGTTTTGTAAGCTTACCTTTTTTTGTCCATGGCTTATTATAATTAAAAGCTTTTTTCCAGTGACCTACTGTGGCCTTTGGTTGTTTACTCTTTGGTAATTGTCTTTCTCCAAGACTCGGTTCAATTTCTACTTCAATATCATTCATTTCTGTATCAATTTTAATGATCAACTCTTTGGCTTTTTCTTGATTAAAAAGTACACCTGTTCTCTCCTGTTTGCACATCAGATGATAAACTCTCTGGGACATTTTTAAGGGTTTCACCCAATTTCCCTCTTTTGTTCCATTTTTAATTGCTACATCTTTAATTTCATTCAGCATCATATTGTATGCAAACTCATTAATCTTTACATCTTCAATACATCTGTGAAGATAAATATGGAGAGGTTGTGTTCTCCAATCATGAACCTTTGGTTTTGCGAGACCTGTCCTCCATCCCCAGGCTTCTAATCCATGAGGAACAATTCTATCCAACCTCTCAGTTTCTTCATTAAAAACTGATGTGGGACAACCATTTGGAAGTCTTCTTTCTGGGTTTAAGTAACGGCTGAGGACTAATGAATCTATAAGGTCTACTGGTCTACCATTAATTGAATTATAATCAAAAGTAAAGGGTTTATTTAACTTTTCAATAGCTGGTAAGTCAAATCCAAACATGTTGTGGATGATTAAACCTGTCAATTTATCTGAGTTTAAAAATCTATTATAAAGAGATAAATCAAAGAATTTAACTTCTTCCCCAAATAAATTTCTTTCACTGGTTGACAAGTCATTTTCATTACAAAAAACATAGAATAAGTCTATATTAAGGGGCTTGAAGACAAGACAATGAAACTTTGTTATTTCATCCAAAAGACCATCTCCTTCGATATCCCCAACAAAAACCGTCATATCTTAATATCCCTCTTCTTACAATAATGTCGTAAATATTCCATTTCATCTGATGATAACCGCCTGTTATACTCACCACTTGCCTGAGTAACTTTTTTCTTTCTTATTTCAACTGTGATCAAACTCTTCTCTGGCTTATTTTTCTTACGAAGGAATATAATTTTTGTCCTACCCTCAGAAACATCTGAGATATATGATGCAACACAGTGATGTAAATTGACTCCCTCTTGTTTGATATGATCAGGTTCTCTTGGGACGACCATACAGTAGTTAATCCCAATATGTTCAAGAGAGAGGTCAAGGTTATTCTCAAAGAGTTTTTTTGAATATTCCTTTTTGAATATATTATAATTCTGAGTTACTATATCGTGTACCGTTGCAAAATACTTCGGATATTTATTATATTTAAGAGTCATACTTCTTTGCATTCTTGCATAGTCATAAATCTGAGAAAAAGTACTCCAAGGGTTGAATCCTTCCCTCTCTTTTAAATATTTAACATATTTAATAAGTGATCTATACTCATAATTATATGTTTCAACTAAGGCAATAAAATTATACAATCCACTTCTATTCAAAAAAGCGATTACAGCCTCGGCACCCTCTTCCTTATAGAGGTATTCAATAGATTTCTGAATAACTTTTTCACCTAATTGAGGATTTGAAATAAGAGGTTCTGTTTGATCTGAACTCATCCCTTTCATAATTCTTAAAAGATTTTTTGGAATGTTCTGTATAGAAACCTTGCACGACCAAGACACATCAAATCCCTGGAGAATCCATTGTTCCAGGTTCTGATATCTATGGAGTCTTTGAAGAAATGTACCGATATTACTACAACGATTATTAGCCTTTTGTACTTTAAGAATAAATTTTTTATACTTGTCATCAACACAACCATCAAAGACTTCATTAAACGTCATTCCTCTAAAGAAGGACTGTGGGGATATAACCGTTCTCGGATTTCTGTAATTAGTTATTTTGATAAAACTTTTATCACTGAAATCATAAGATAAAGAATTCCCTGCATCTTTTCTGAAATGTAAAAATCTACCTACTTTAGTTACTTTCACCTTATTCTCCTTTTTAGTTAGAATAATAACACAGACATTCACACTTGTCAAGCACTTTTATTTATTCTTTCATATTGATTCCATCTACCAACTTCTAAGTGCTTAATAAATCTTTTTGGGTGGCGGATGAAAAGACTCCAGGGATATTGATAATCCTTATTTCTTTCTCTATATTCTTTTACAAGATAGTGTTCCCAACTCTTTTGCATAGTCGTTGACCTTTTGGAGTTAAAAGTTGTTGTTTAAGGTTAGAAATTCTTTTGATTTTGATTCTTTCCATTCGATTCTTAAGTCTTGTTCTCATTCTATGGATGGCAAGTTCAGGAATCGGATGATTATCAGGGTTTACATAGCCTATAGTTGGAATGTGATCTACAACATAAGGTGCATCTGTCAGGTCTGCATAACTTCCGTAATGTGGTTTCATACTTCTCTCCTCTCCTTTAAAATTCATATTTGGGTATAACACCCTTTTTATCCATGAGTTTTAACATTTGATAATTTAGTTGAAAGTGCTTTTTCCAATCCTCACCATCAAACTGATCCCAATAACTTTTATAGAAGTATAACACCCTTTCTTCCATTTGTAAAGCATTATTACAGCCTGTGAGCAAAATAGTTGCATTTATAGCGCCAATACCTCTCTTACCTTTTAATTTATAATTTTTCCAAACATCCTCGGTTACATTCTTAAGGCCAGGAATATTATCTACAGTATCTCCTTGAAGCATTTGACCCCAGAAACTTTTTGCTCGTTGTAATTCTGTAACCCAGATTGGTTTCTCAGGTTTTTTAAACCAATCCCATTGATACCCACCACACTGAATCATATCCTTATCTCTATGAATAAGAACCAAATCCCATTCATCGAAGTTTTCACCACACTTCCCCCGCATCCAATGCATCATAATTGATAGATAATCATCTGCTTCACAACCATTTGCAACTACAATGATATCTTTATACTCTTCTTCAAGCCATTCTCTCATTTTGGGGTACATAATTGGTTTTTCAGGTCTATTAGCTTTATATTCAGGCCAAAGTTTTTTTCTGTAATTTGACTTTCCACCAATAATGAGTTTTAAATCTTTACACCAATCTTTATTGTAAATAGCCTCAATTGAGGCTGTCATCAACTTCTTTGGAATAGCAGTTATTTTATCATTTCTTATGGAATGATTAGTAATCTTAAAATCATCATAGTGAAGATTTGTCCCCTTCTCTACATTTCTATCAGCAAGCCATCCCCCAACTTTATTTCCTCTCCCCCGAAAAGTAGTTATATTTTTAAACTGCAAGGGATAGCCTGTTTCTTTATGAGTTGCAATAATATAATTGTCCTGTAGAAAAACTGCACCTGAGTAAAGATGAGCATCAAAATCATAAACACATGAATATTTTTTAGTCATCAACTACCACCTTATATATGATTGGGAAGGAGTTTTTGTTCAAGTCAGAGAGATACATTCCCTTTTTTATTTCCCCATCATATGTCCAACAGGTATTTCCACGTAAAAAATAAAAGTGATCACTATAGCCATCAACAATTAATTTGTATTGTATATCACCATTAGAAACTACCATCCCTACCCTTAAAAAGGTATCAATCTTCCCAATAAACCCTTTATCTTCAAGCCATTCAAGTTGTTCACAAAGAACAACTGATTCCCCTATTGCTTCAATGCTCCTCCAAGGAAGTTGAATACTCCCTTCCTTTAAGAGTTTCAAAAACCATTCATCAAACTCTCCATCAGATGCTACCCTCTCCGCATAAATATCTGCCACTGTAAAACTTTTTAGAATTTCATACTCCATTTTCTTTCTCCCTCTATTATCATTAAAAATAAAAACCTTTATATAAAATTAATTATATAAAGGTTATAGCACACCAAAATGTGCTTGTCAAGTCTTTTTCTCTTTAAAAGTTACAAATCTTCAAGCTCTGATAATTTCTTATTTAATGCTTTTAATTCTTCAATTTCTGGGATTTCAATCCCACCCTCTTTTGCTGCATCAACAATTTGAGTTGTTAAGTCAATTACAAGAGGTAAAAGTTTCGTTATTAAAATAATAGTTGCGGGTTCCATAGGTCTTTTCTCCTATAAAAAGGTTAAAAGTAAAGTTGCTTCAGCTATTAATGAATCAAAAAGATTCTTATTTTCCCAAAAATCTTTTGGAGTAGGGGTCTCCTTACCCGCCTCTGCCCATGCAATTAGAACTTTATTATATGAAATTAAAGCTTTTCTTGCTTTATTTAACACAATTGCTGCCTTATCAAGTTGCTCTAAATTCTTCTCAATGGCAAGAATTTGATCCGGTTCAACTATAGCCAGTTCTTTGGTAAGTGCCTCTTTTAATTCAATATGCTTATTGTGGATTTTCAAATAAGCCTCACCCGTTTGTTTAGACATGACAGCTCCCTGCTCAAATGTCGTCAGTTCTGTCATAGCACATGCGCTCACTAAAAAAAAGCACATGAAAAAAATTACATTTTTCATTTTTTATCTCCTTTTGTATTCACTAAATTAATCATTCCACCAAAAAATGATGGAAGGTCATCATCAACTGCCCACGGTGTTTTCTTACAAATATACGTTATAATATGTTTTATAAGATATAATAAAATAATATTGTTTAAAACAAACGTAGAGATTGCTGCATTTGTATTTAATGCAATTAAAAATTCAATCATTTTTATTCCCTCCTTTTAGGAACATCATAGGAATATGGTAGTTCCTATTTTAAATATTCTTCTTTAGTCAGAAACCCTCTATCGGGACTCCAAAGTGTTACGGGTTTGCAATTTCTCACATCAATATGCAGCCAGTTCCGATCTACTTCTAAGAAGGTTATAAAGGGAAACATTTCTGGATGTTCTATAATATATTTTCTTATCTCATAATATGAGTAGTTATAGGAATGAAGATCCATCGCCCGCCCCATCCGGTGCTGAGAAGTTAAGCTTCCATTAGTTCTAAAACCACATTGAAGTAAGGTTCTCATATTACATAACATCGGCCCAAAAATCTCCCTGATTTTATCAGCAGAAATTAAGATACGTTCATCCATTAATCTCCACCGTGCAGTATTGTTAGAGATCATGCTCGGTGGAAAACACTCTTTTAGTGGGTAATAAGTTGGTGTGTACATTAAGTCTTTTCCACTTTTTCCTCAGCTTCTTTAAGGGCCTGTTTTAATTGATTAATTGTATCTTCAAGAACGGCGATTGTCATTGTTTGTTTGCCAATTGTTATTAGCATGTCTTGCGGTGTAATTTCCATTTTTCTTTCTCTCTTAAGGTTGATAAAATACTACATAATTAAAAACGCTACCGTTGTAATTAGCATAAGTACCAGCTCCTACATTAAAACCTGTAGAAGTCCAGGCTTCTATCATATCAGGTGTCTGTGGCCCCGCTACAAAAAAATCAGTGATATCCCCTGTTTCATGCCCAAATTTTTGAACTGCAACCTGAGCTACTTGATCTTTAATTATAAGATACTTATAGGTCATAGAAGCTAAATCAATTCCAATATTCACATCATGATCAACTCCAGTTCCAGTATACGAGCCTGTTTTCATCCTCATGGCACTTGCTGTACTCATTCCACCAATATCACTTAAAACATTAGCACCTGTTCTATATTTTATAAGACCAGAATCAGACACAAGAAATTTATCCGTGTCTGTTGAAGCAGCTCCGGGTGTAATAGTTAATGAGTTTTTAAATTCGCTTGCAACGTTAAATTCTATTTTATGGACATTAAAAGCTGTCCTTTCAAATGTGCACAATTCTGTATCAGTTGATGTGCTAACTTCATGACTATTGATAATCATCTTTCCAGATGACACTTGAGTAGAAAATACATGAAAAAATGATGTAGTCGCTGCATCGTATGTGGCAAGCATTGATTTATTCTGATCAACATATAAATAATTTTCAATATTATTTGATGATGAATCATTGTATGATAGAAGCACAGCCCCGCCGTATGTCGTGCCGTCTGGTCCGCAGACCATGTTGATTGCTTTGAAATTAGGATCAGATGTAGCACTCCAAGATTGTGTGTTGCCAATATTTAAAGTTACTTTTCCTTTCTCATCCGGCAGGATACTTAGTATATCATTCAATCCTTCCATTCCGAATTCAACAGATTGATTGTTTGAATTAAAAATAAGTGAACCTGGATTTGAACCATCCCCAGTTAAAGAGATATCTCCGCCGCTTTCTATTGAAACGCCGCCGCCACTTTCAACAGTAACACCTCCAGTACTATCAATTATCAAGCCCTCAGATTCCCTAATCGTAATAGTAGCATTATCAAGATCAATCTGCATCCCTGCGGCTGCTGCCCAATTTGTTGATTCTATAGTTCCTGTTTTCACTCTTGTAGCGCTGATTGTTCCGCCGCTTGAACCACTTTGGTTTAGGTAGAGAGCTTTAATTTCTGATTCTGTTAATCCTGAATCATAATATCTTATTTCATCAAGCAGTCCCTTAAAAGATTTTCCTATAGTCAAGGTATTTGTCCCAGTAACATTATCAACACATGTTTCAGTATTTGCTAATTCTCCATTAATAAATAAATCATGTGTAGTTCCAATTTGTCTATAAACTACAAAATACCACGTATATGGCTGTATCGATCCGCTATCAGAACTTATATCAGAAGAAGTTGTTGGATAGCTATTTCTATAATATAAAGTTTTAGATGGCGATTGAACTCTAAAAATTGAACCTCTGATTTGATAGTCTTCATCAGTTGATATTATGTAGTTAGTTGAGGCTGTCATAGCATCATTTATGTATATCCATGCTGTGACTGTTCTATCACCTGTTTCACCAGTTATTCCAGTATCAATATAATTTGAACCTGATGCTGTTACAAATTCAAAACAATTCCCCGAAATTCCTGTTTCCCATGTAACAGTTCCGGTTAGCACACCATCATTCCCATTGCCAGATCCATCAACAGCAACACTCCCAGATCCCTCATCCCCAGACCAATATCCAACAAGATTCTCATCAGAAGGTAATTGAGGAGTTATATCTGCACCAGGAATAATTGGATCACCAGGGTTATCATAGAGAGCTTTTACTTCGGCTGCTGTCAGTACATCATCATAAATTCTAATCTCATCAAGTTTACCATCCCATGAGTAAGAATCTGTAGTATACGGCAAGCCAAAGCTATCTATTTTAAATTGATTTGTTAGTTCTGTCACTGAATCAACCTCAACACCATCTAAATAAGCAGTGATTGTGTCGCCATTGGCAGTTATAACAAGATGTCTTAGTCCTGTATTAAGTATTATCTCTCCTAAAAGAAGGTCACAAGTATCACCATCATCAAAATGAATTCTAATATATGCTGATGTTAAATTAGCGTTAACATGATAAAATCTATTATTGTTTGCGTTGTATTCACCAACGGTCATTTTAGCTGTTGTGTCCTGTTCAAACCAATATGACACAGACCAAGAACCATGTAATAGTGTTATCATTGAATCTAATGTTACGTACTCCGTTGATGCACTATCAAAGTCAAGACATGAACCAGATATTCCTGTTACCCATGTTGGAGTATTTACAAGCGTTCCATGATTCCCGCTGCCTGAACGATCCCTCGCAATTGTTCCAGTATTTTCATCAAGAGACCAATAACCAATAAGATTACTTTTGTCAGGTAAATTTTGGTATGATTCAACTCTAATTTCACCACGAAGATTTAAAGTTCCCTCTGAATGATCATATTTTATACCGGCATTATTATTATCATAATCACCTATGTACGCATCGCCTTCGTCTGTGCCGTCATATACAAGTTCGAGAAGTTTATCAGTTGCAGCATTATAACCAATAATTCTTTCTTGGCTGATTATTAAACCACCTGTGGCTGTAGGATCTATAGCTGTTTTAAATACTTTTGATGTATATAATCTATATTCAGTATTTTCAATTATTCCCGCTGAAAATTCTGGCGGTGATCCATCTGTCGGTATTTTAAAAACTGTTTGTGCCAAGACTGGATCATAACCCTCAATTCCATCAGAAGATAGTGTAACATATCCAGAACCATCATATGCTTTTATTTGTGGTGGTGAAGTTGTTGTATCTAATTCAATACCTGTAGAGGATATTTTATCCTCTGTAATAGTCCATCCACCAACCGTTCCATCTTGAGCCGTAAGTGTTCCATTCTCAACTTTAAAAGTTGTGCCGACAGATATTTTATTACTTGGCCCGTCAAGATATATCCGATTATTTTGTAAATAACCATTTGTTCCTGTACCAATACTTATAATTCCAGATGCGTATAGGTAGGCTGCTGTTCCTGAATATAGTGCTGTTGATAATAAATTCCACCCACCGATATCCCCACTTCTAGCATGAATATCCCCTTCGATTCCAATATAAAAATTCTTAGCATGAATAGATGAATTTGTACCACTTGAGTATAGGGTCATGTCACCGGCATTGGCAGTATATGTAGTATAGTCTTTTGTTCCCGTATAAATAGCATCAGAATCAATTGACCAGTTGCCTATTTCACCAGTCGTTGCTGTTATAGATCCAGTCAGTGTAGCAGATGTTGCAATTAAATTCCCAGAGGCATCAAGTTCAGTGTTTGCAGCTTTCCATGTTAAAGTTGTTCCATTAAATTCCAGATACTGATTTGCACCATCACCGATATAAGCTCTACCACCACCAGTGATATGCTCAAGTTGAATTCCGTCACCTTGCCAAGTTGCTGAATTAATTGATATTTTCTTAGCATCGGCATCAAGGATAATATCTGTACCATTTGCTAAGGTAGTTGAATTAGCTGTCCATCCACCAATATTAGAGATAATACCATCATTTCCAACTTCATTTGCATCAGTGCCTCCACCTGAGATATTAACCCCAAAAACAGCAGTTGCTTTTTGTCCACTTGCATTTAAGTAAAGGGCTTTTACTTCTGATGCTATTAAAGCGGTATCGTATAATCTTACCTCATCTATAACACCATTAAATTCATAAGATTTATATCTTCCAATACTTGAGTATGCGGATTGTGTAGATCCAATATTTGTAACGGTTGTTGTCTTTGTGTTTACAACTCCATCTAAATAAATACTCAATTCATTAGTGTCACCGTCAAAAACCCCTACAATATGATGCCATATATCTTGAGTAAATCCCGTAATTGTCACAGTTGAACACACACTGCCATCACAAGCAGAAAATCTTATCCGTTCTTCTGGATCTTCATATCCCAATATAAAGTTTTCTGTTCCAGAAGTATTAAAATCAGCCACTATACCAGCATATTGTACATATGATGATTTTTTAGCCCAAACAGAGATTGTAATTGCTGTTTTTCCTAATAATGGATTATCAATATTAACATAATCATTACCATCAAACGCTAATGCAGTACCAGCTACTCCGGGCACCCAAGATGGATTTCCACCAAATACCCCATCATTCCCATTACCAGAGGCGTCTAAAGCAAAGATCCCACTACCCTCATCGAAAGACCAGTAACCAGCAAGGCCCGTATCCGCCGGTTGTTGGGGTGTTACATCAGCTCCTGGTATCGGGGCTTTAAGACCACTCGGGTTTGTATAAAGTGCTAATATCTCATTAAATGTTAATATCTTTTCATATATTCTTACTTCATCAATAAAACCTTCATATGGATTGGTTCCATTATTATTTGCACCAAAAGATAAGACACCACTATTACTCCAATCCGTACCAGATAAAGTTGAGAGATCTATCTCTTCTGAATCAATAACACCATCAACATATAACTTTGCTAAAAAGGTTGTAGTATCAATAGTCAAAACTATATGATGTAATAGCCCATCAAATGGTGTTGAATCTGCACTGAAATTCTCATTAATCGAAGTTGAAGAATATTCAAGATAAAAATTAACTTGTTGTGTAATACCATTCGAAGCAAGGGCAAAAGAGTTATTAACATCAGCATATTTACCAACAAGAACCCCAAATGATTTAGGGACTGCATCAGCACTCTTCATCCAAAATGAAAGAGTACAACTTCCATTAAATAAGTCATCTGGACTTGTTGAACTCCCACAAACAACATAATTATCAACACCATCAAATTCAATTGCTGCCCCAGAAGCTCCAGAAACCCAGGAATATGCTCCACCAGTATAATCAACTAACCATGCGTGATAACCGTTGACCGAAGAATCTTTTGCTGCATTTCCATTTCCCTCATCCATTGACCAATAACCGAGTAAATCAGTATCATCTGGTAAGTTTAAATAAAACTCAGAAGTATCAATTATAACATCGTCAGATCCAGCATTTGTAGAGTAATTACCTGTTGTATCTATTGCTTTAATTAAGAATGTGACGGTATCACTAACACTCCCAAGAATGGCTATATTAACAGAAGTATCAGTCGTTGTTGTTATAAAAGATGCTGAACTCCATGTTGAACCCTCTCGAATCTCATACTCTTTTAAGTCAATATCAGTGATTGCTGTCCAGGTTGCAGTAACACTTCTATTTGCGGGAACCCACGTAAGACTAAAATCCGATACATCTGATGGAGCCTCAGACTTACCCTGGATAGTTAATGTAGCCACATTTGTAGTGTAATCTGTTGCACCTTCATTTGAATCTAAAAGATTAATATATATCTTATATAAAAATCCCTCTATCAAAAAACGATGTGGAATAACCGCAGAATTACCACCAACCCTGGTAACTTCTACCGGGTATGGATGATCATATTCAGAGAGTGTTGCTATATTTGCTTGAACTAAAGATGTACAGGCACTATCTGTGTAAGCGGATACTGTTTCAGCTTCGAAATTGTCACCAATAATTTCTACTTCTATACCACCTGTCTGATCTCCACCGGCCCAAGTACCAGTATCTTCTGTTATGGCTGTAACTTCCGCTGAATTACCTGATGAATCACCTTTTAGATA
>Ga0233412_10001408_pt1 | contig 12558 bp, 16 predicted proteins | sample Na_anoxic_4_MG_FD_180667 | JGI IMG/M metagenome (GOLD analysis project Ga0233412, IMG submission 180667) | Seawater microbial communities from Saanich Inlet, British Columbia, Canada - Na_anoxic_4_MG | ecosystem: Environmental > Aquatic > Marine > Inlet | place: Canada: British Columbia... | reverse complement strand
TGATTAAAGACAGTCGCTCCTTCTGCTCAAATCATGTTGATAAAACCTACAGCACAGCAGAAGCAGAGAAGATCTGGGGCAACCAGAAATGGAAAGGTAAGAGCGGCACGGATCCGTTTATTGATCGCGGAGGATATCGGTGTATACACCACTGGGTTCCGGTAGACCCAGAGCATTTGGCAGAACTAAATGAGGAATACCCAGCGCATTGATGATACAATTGTAGTCACAGTACAATGGGTGACTATTATGAAAGAATGCACTAAGTGCGGCAAAGGTAAAGAGCTGGTAGAGTTCAAGAAAGATAAGACTAAGAAGGGCGGGCATTATTCATCATGCAGGGAGTGCAATAAAAAAGCGTGGAAAGCGAATTACGCCAATATCGCGGAGAGCCACAGGCTTAAAAATAAACGGTATGCTGATGCTAACCCGGACAAAGTAAAGAGATACAGTAAAAGGTATTATGTTCAGCATAGAGATGCTGCACTACTCCGTTCTGCAAAATGGCGCGAAGACAATAGAGGTCATGCAAACTCGCTTAGAACAGTGAGTAAAAAGAGGTACAGGCAAGCAATGCCTGTATGGGCAGATAGAGACAAGATAAACAGTTTTTACATTGAGGCTGTGCGCAAGACTGACATAACAGGAACCCAGCACCATGTAGATCATATTATCCCAATTAAGGGGGTTAATGTTTGCGGGCTACACATAGCAGAGAATTTACAGGTTATTACTGCGCTAGAGAATGCGAAGAAGCATAACCATTTTTAACCACTCGAAAGAGGAGCTATACAAATGACTGACGAAGTGACCACGTCCACTGATACGGAAAATCAGGAACCAGAAGCAACATTCACGCAGACCGAAGTTGATAAAATGGTCAGTAAACGACTAGACCGTGAACGTAAAAAGTACGATACGAAGTACGCTGATGTTGATGTAGACCAGTACAAGCAGTGGCGGAGCGATAAAGAGGCTGCTGAGATTGACAAGCAGAAACAGCGCGGGGAATTTGACAAGGTTCTGAAAACTACGGTCGAGAAGAAAGATACAGAGATCGCCGCGCTACAGGCACAGATTCAAAAAACATCAATCGATGGGGCGATCCTGACAGCAGCAAGCAGCCTAAATGCTATTGCCCCAGATCAGGTTTCCTCGTTGATTCGTAACCAGTTACGCCTCAATGGTGATGGAGTGGCTGAAGTTATTGACACAAGTGGAAACCCCCGCTATAGTGAAAATGGTGATTTGATGAAACCGTCTGAATTAGTGGGCGAATTCCTAACAGCAAACCCCCATTTTGTTAAAGCAAGTGGAGGTGGGACCGGATCAACCGGAAATGCTGGCTCCTCTACTCCGAAGGCTAAAACGGTGGCTGATATGGTTGCAAACTGGCATACAGGCGGAAAAGCTGAATATGCTAAATCAATCGGCAACCGATAAACTATTTTTAATACTGTCCTAGGAGACAAATACAATGGCAAATGAAACTACCGCAACGAGTCTTGACGACCTGTTTCCCACTATCATTGCGCAAGCGCTGTACACTGCTGAAGAGCAATCGATCATGCGTGGAATGGTTAAGACTTTCGACATCGGCTCAACTGCTGGTACCACCATCCAAGTACCAAAATACAGCCAGCCTTCCGCTGCTGCATTGACTGATGGTACTGATATGACGGCTACTGAGGTTACTACCAGCTCTGTATCAATCGCGGTTGGTGAGCATGGTGTGCGTGCTGATCTGACTGATATGGCTGTTCGCGGCTCTGGTAACGCTGCTGCTGAGATCGGTACTGTACTTGGTTCCGCCGTAGCTACTAAGCTTGATACTGACCTAATTGGTCTGTTTGACGGCTTCTCTACCTCCCTCGGAGCTACTACTACCGAGCTTACGGTTGATTATGTTGCTCAGGCTGTAGCTACTCTTCGTAACGCTAAGGTGCATGGTCGCTTGGTTGGTGTGTTCAATCCGCTTCAGCTCTATGCACTGATGAGTTCACTCACTGCTGCCGGGGTCAATCCTAACTCTGGTGATCTACAGAATGAGGCTATGAAAGAGGGCTTTGTTGCTCGCATCCATGGCGTTGACATCTATCAGTCTGCTAACGTCACAGTTGACGGCTCTGGTGACTCGAAGGGTGCTATCTTTGCACCTGACGCTCTTGCTTTGGCTATGAAGCGCGACATTGACATTGAGCCAGAGCGTAACGCATCCTTGCGAGCTTGGGAGCTTAATGCTACTGCTGTCTACGGTGTTGGTGAGCTAGATGATAGTTATGGTGTTGAGATGTACTTCGACGCGGGCATTTAGTAGTAAATAGGGGTTAATAGAGTGGCACTATCAGACGACAATGACTTGCTGGATTACGTACCAGACCTTGAATCCTTCGGGATTGAAGATTTCGCAGACGACCACGCCCGTGCAGAGGCCGATATTTATCGACAACTACGCGCCGATTGGTTCGTCAAGACAGGTTATTCAGATGAGATGGATTCCGCTCTATTGACCCCGACACAGCTAACCCGCCTCGGTGTGTACCGTGTGCTCGGTTGGTATGTGTTCCCCAAATTAACAAAGTGGTCAGACGAACAAGATCGCTTTGAAAAGCAGATGAACCATTATCGTGGTGAGTATGCTAATGAATTCGAGGCCGTGTTAAGAGATGGGGTTGAGTATGACGCTAACGAGGACGATACCGTCTCAGATAGCGAGAAAGCTCCCGTTCATCACGGTCGATTGGTGCGGTAATGCAGATTACCGTCTCAGACAATGGCGTTTTCCAGAGGCTGCAAGGCAGCATAGGAAGAGCCACCAAACGCGCTCTGGCTAGAGCAGCAGCAGCGCAAGAGCTATCTATAAAACATAGAACGGCTAAGGGTAAAGGCTTGAATGGTAAGTTTAAGCCCTACTCTGCTGATTACATCGAGTACAGAGAGAGTAAAGGGCGACAGACGGCCCCAGTTAATCATCACTTCACAGGCCGAATGCTTGCATCCATACACTGGAAGGCTAACCGCAATCGAGCTAAGTTATTCTTCAGCTCGTCAGCTGAAAAGAAAAAGGCCGCTTGGACTCATGCTCTACGCCCATGGTGGGGCATTACAGATAGAGAGCAGGCGACCATTAACCGGATATTCAGTAAAGAGCTTGCGAGGGTAGTATGAGGGAGGATATCGCTGATAATCTTATAGAGACACTGGAGGGCTTAACCTCTCCGGTGGTTGCTCATGTTACCCGCCAATCTTTTGACCCTTCAGAGTTGTCCAACGCGCAATTCCCAGCGATCATGGTCACAACATCAGGTGAAGAGCTGATAATCGAGTCTTACGGCGATGTTTTGGAGACGATTCGCATTAATTACGCGCTTGAAGTGTACGTAAAAGGCGATAAACTCGATACATCGAGAAACGAGATTATCGACGCGGTTCGTGATAAACTTTACTTAGATAGACACAGGGGCGGCTTTGCGATAGATACAAAGATCACCTCTGTTGAAATAGATGATGGAAGTATCGCCCCAATTGGCGGCGTATTATTGAATGTTGCAGTTACCTACAATTACGGGGCTTAAAAATGGCTAATGTACTAGCAAGCGGTAAAGACGGAAGTTTCACCATGACGGGCGCAGGCACTGGGGTCACAGTGACCAAGTTCGAGTACGGTGATACACCAAACATGATCGAGTTTATGACGTTTGGCTCTGATGCCCCCAAGAATGAGGCCATTCATGACAATTGGCTGGTAACTTTCGAGGGCTTCCTGACAGACGGGGGAACGCCTCCTGCTGCTGGTGAGTTGATTACTGATCTTGAACTTGAACTTGATGGAACCAGTGGGCATTCATGCTCTGCTGCTGTCATTTCAAGCGTTACTAAGACGGCTGAAGCAGGTGGGCATATCGCTATCTCTGGCGAGATCAAGCCCAACGGTGTGGCAATGGCGGCTTACGGTACTGTTGCATAATGTTTAAAGCAATCGACCTTTCCGAGACGACTGACTATATCAGCGAGAACGACCCAGCCATCAACAAGGCTGAGTCGAATATTCCACTGTACCAGTCTACAGGGGATCAAAGTCATCTAGTGCTGGATGGTGAGCCGACTATCTTCGTGCTTGGGGTTATTGCGAGTCGTGAGTACACAAATATTCAAGACAAGCATATCTCCACGAACATTGCGGACCCCAATAAAACCACGGTTGCCCCTTTCGGCATGAGTCGAGAGATGGTGATGTACGGACTGAAAGAGGTTAAGAATGCTGAAGGCTTCAAGCTGTCCACCATTGGGGGTAACCCGAGTCGTGTAGCTGATCGTTCACTTGACCAACTACAAGCATGGGGAGTGATTGAGGAGCTTGGGAATAGGCTGATGAATTTGAATACTTTGGGTGATGCCGAAAAAAAGCAATAATCGCCCTCTGCTCAGTTCCAGAGGGGTATTATTGTGGCGATTGCAACGAGCGTGATAGATGGGTCAGAGGCTGTAATGGTGGCGGTAAGCTGCCTCACAAGCTGGTTGATGTTTCAGTTGTAACCACCTGCCCTGTAAGGCTTTCTTTTGATGCTTTACCTTATTTTAGAGAGTTTCACTTCTGGAAAAAAGGCATGATGCCAGAGGCTGGAACTTATAGGCAGCAACCTCACAAGTTTTTGCAAGCTATGCAGGAGCTAGAAAGCTGGATAGAACAAAGGAAGGCGCAAAATGAATAGTCACATTCAGAACATCATAATCAAGGCGCGCGATAGAGCCTCTGTGGTCCTACGGAAAGTTGGCGGGGCGTTGAAGGGCGTGTCTAACGTGGTGTTTAATCTTAAAACCGCCTTTGTCGCGCTTGGATCATCAATGGCGCTGGGGGGTGTTGCGAGTAAATCCATCAAATCCTTTATGACAATGGAAAACTCGATGCGTGGGCTTTCCTCGGTAGCCAATAAAGTTGGGGAAAACTTCCGCTCGATGGGTCAGGGGGTGACTGTTGACGCAGAGAGCGCAAAGGAAGCAGCCATTGAGCTTTCAGAAGACGGTTTGATGTCTGTCGCGGATTCCTCAACAGCACTCAAGAATCTTCTACTGGCAGGTTTCGGGCTACCCAAGGCCGTTGAAATGCTTAAAGCCTTCAAAGACAGTGCAGCTTTCGGTAGACAGAGCGCGTTATCCTTTGGGCAAGCTGTCGTGAGCGCTGCTGAAGGTGTGAAGAACGAGAACAGTATTCTCGTTGATAACGCAGGCATAACCAAGAATCTCTCGGTGATGCAGAAAGATTACGCGACAAACTTAGGTAAGACTGTTGCGCAACTATCCGCAGCCGAAAAGAGGGAAGCTACGTATTTCGGCATTCTCGGAGAAAGCGCGGCTATGGCTGGAGATGCGGCTGCCGCGACGGAGACATTATCGGGTCAATTCTCCGCACTGGAGACGGATTCATTCAATCTCTATGCAGCTCTTGGCGAGACTTTGGCCCCAGTTGTCCAATCGATGATCCAAGAGTTTAGAGCCATGATTGGCGCTACTAAAGAATGGGTGGAAGCTAACGAGGAGCTGCTCACTGATACTTTTATGATCTGGGGAGGTAAATTAATAGAAATGTTGGAGAGTCTGGGGCAGTGGCTGGTCGGTGGGGGCGAAGGTGCGGGAGCTTTCTCGGCGGGAGTTGATAGTCTCACCACCTCTTTCAGTTCTCTCCACACCACCTTGCAGCAGCTTGGTATTTGGTACGATGCCAATAAAGACATTTTGAACGTGTTGGGCAGTGCGGCGGCAGGTCGTATGCTTGGCGGGGGTGTAGGGGCTTTGGCTGGTGGTGCGTATGCAGCGTCTGAGAATATACGTGATTGGGCTACTGGCTCAGACTACACCGCCCCCCAAGTACTAGGCACGCAGGACGAAATTAGTGGGGCCAACAGTGCGGCGGCTTCAAGACGTGCAGAGCGTCCGGTTACAAGTGTCATCAATAACGCCGTCTTTACGGGCGTTCCCACACCGGAGTTATCCCGATGAGCGTCACACTAACTGGTAGTACATACACTGCCACGTTACCTAACCCAATCCAGCCGCTGGAGTTTAGACAGCCCGTTAAACACACAGTGAATTTTATGACAGACGGAGGCACACGGTATGGCTACGATAAAGGTATCACTGAGTATGTGACTCGGATGAACTTCATAATGACGGATTCGCAGGAGGTTTCTGATCTTGTGGGCCTGTTCACTACTGATGCTCAAGGCACCACCAACACATTTACCATGAACGACCCTTGGGGGGTAGATCGTACTGTACGCTTCAGCCACTCCACACTAGACGGAAGGATCATGGAGCTTAAAAAGGACAGCGTTTGGCAGGTTAGCTTGGAGTTTATCGAGTGAAGTCGCCAACGGCTGGATTTCAGACCGCGATGGCTAAGACAGGCTCAACGCCCGTATGGTTGCTGGAGCTTGACGGGAATCACTACGCTGATCGGGCTGTAAGTGACGGCACCAATAGTTACACTGCTGAGGTAGTTGAGTGGAGTGATATATCTGCCATCAATGATCGCATGAGCGGTGGCGGGGTTATGACAGCCACATCAGTCACTCTCACCGCGTCGATACATGCGGATGTTAGGATAGGTAATAGCGCTAAAATATACCTCTGGTTTGAAAATGAATCGTTAGGCGCAAGCGACCGCCTGTTGATGTTCAGCGGCATCGTCGCTGATCCTGTCACTTTAACAGAGACTGAGATAGTCTGCGCTTTGCGGTCCATCGAAGATGCTAAGAATGCCGTTATCGGAGAGCTTATTTCCCTAGCCACTTTCGCAAATGCGCGAAAAGAGGCTGTTGGTGAGATGATGCCGATAATTTATGGCTCAGTAAAAAATCAGCCCGCCTATGCTGTGAGCGCTGGTGGTTTTACGCAGTTGGCCTCTGATTTAACTGATGTCGCCACCACCATCGCTTTATCCGATGCGTCAGACTTTGATGGGTCTGATGTGATTCTGATTGATGGTGAAGACATTACGCTAGGGACAAAAAGCGGGAGCACTTTCACAGGATGCACCAGAGGTACAAGCCCGATTGCTCATGATAGAGGCGCGACAGTCGTACATGACCAGACGAACTACGATTTTCTGATTGCAGACCACGCTATCACTGCCCTTGATGCGGTTTACTCCGATGGGGTGGCGGTGACAGGAGGTACTCTTGTTGCTTCTGGAGGGCGGGCATACGTTCGCTTTACATCTCACCCGTTTATCACAGAGACTGAAGAGGTGACGGAGAATATATCAGTTAATGATACCATTGATTTCACCTCCGATGCGCACACCGCCCAGCCAACCCAGAATATTACAACACTGGACGGAAACTCCCTACCCCACGAATTCACTATAAATACAGGAAGTGCCGTAACGCTGGACGGCGCATTCTCCAGCGTTACAGGTTTGGAGCGCTCTCTCGTTACAGTCACAGCAACCATTCACCCCATTAATGCCTCTTCAAGCGGGGCGGCGGACATCACTTGCAGAATGGGGAGTGAGACACCTCTTGGGCTATTCTCCTATAGTGATGGAGGTTACAACCAAGTGGAGGGGGTGGCAACAGCTAATTTTATATCATCCAGTGATGATTTTGACCTGATTTGCGAAGACTCCGCAACTGGGTATTATAAGATCACCGTAATATCCGTATCACGTGTCCCGTACACCGAAGCAGCGCTAATAAAGAGTGGATCAGCAACCAAGACGGGGACGGTGAGCACAATTAATAGAGAGCGGTATGTAAGAGGTATTACTGTCGACTGCACAGGCTATAGCCAATCTTCACCAGATGAGGTTGTTGAACATCTTCTGCTGAACTACGGAAATAGTGTGGTCAGTGGGGATCTGCATACATCCTTGACGGCTGATAGTGAAGGCTTCGGTAGTGATTATGATCTTGGCTTTAGGCTGGGCAAGCAATCGGATCTGATGATCTTATGCCGAAAGATTGCTTATCAATCATACTCAAAATTCCACTGGGACGGCGGCCTTGCGAAGTTATCGCGGATTCTCGATGCAAACCTAGCCACCAACGGGGGTTTTGAGGCGTGGACGGGTAGTGTCCCCGATAACTGGACTGTTGAGAGTGATACTACTTACCAAGTCACTGGGTCAGAGGGTAGCGGTTATGGTTGCGCTATTGACGGTAACGGGGTAACAGAAGGCTGGTTTTACCAAGATGTCACCGTGGTAGATGGGGGTACTTATGTTGTCCAGTTTGTTGTGAAAACGCTGTTATACGCCGCGCAAATTCACATAACCAAGCCAACAGGTGAAGATATTTACGCGAAAGAGGTAATACCAATTGGAACGCCTACTTTTTGGGGAGATGTGGTCAGCATAGCTTTTACCGCGATTGGCACTACCGCGCGCGTAAAGTTTGGATCGCAAGCCCCAACTGATGCTGATATCGCCATTGATAATGTGGTTGTTAAGCCTTTTGATAAGTTGATAGGAAAAGGCGACACGCTTTTAAATAGTGCGGTCATGCGCTGGACACCCTACGCGCAGATTATCAACAGCATCAGCGCCCCCTACGCGCTTATAGGCCGTGAATATACAATTACGGAGGACTCTACCGATAGCGACTCCATCGCCTCTTACGGCGTAAAAGAGGGTACAAGCAAGTTTAGGTTTGATCTTGTTCAATCTGCAACAACTGCTGGAAATACTATAGACGGGTATATTGGTAGATTCAAAGCCCCTAAGCGGGTTTTTGAATTCAAATCCCCATTAACCCAAATCGATCTGGAGCGCGGTGATATTATAGGAGCCACGCATGACTTAGAGAGCGGATGGAACTCAAAGCTATTTTATATTTTAGAGACGCATTTCATTTTAGGGTCAGGGACGCGAAACATTCCTGACTCAATCAGAATTATCACAGAGGAACTATAATGTCAGAAGCAAGCAATTATCTTGAAAATAAAGTAGTGGATCACACGCTTGGAACAGCAGCATTCACCATGCCTACCACCGTCTATATCGCGCTGTTTGAGTCTGATCCGACAGACGCGGGAAGCGGCACAGAATGTACTTACACAAACTACGTGCGTCAAGCGATCACTTTTGCAGCATCAAGCGGCGGCACTGCTGCGAGTAATGCCGAAGTTACTTTTGCCGCGATTGTCGGGGCTGATGTTACAGTGACCCATTTCGCTATCTATGACGCATCCACAAGCGGTAATCTGCTTTACCATTCCCCAGTAGATGCCAGCAAAGTCTACGCGGCGGCTGATGTCCCAAGTCTTGCAAGTGGTGCTGTTACTGTTACGCTTGACTGATGCTTAACAACTACCGGCTCAATCAAGCCCCGCTTAATAGTACGCTGGTTGATGCTGGTAGTGCTTCAGTATCGGCTTCTGCTCAATTATTAGGCAGTATCCAGCGGACTCAGTATCTCGATGGTGCTATTGATTACAGTGCAGGGTTTTCTGGCGCTATTGAAAAAGGCGTTTTCCTCTCTGGTGCAGCATCGTCCTCTCTACTGGTAGCAGGTACGATCAAGGCTACGTACCACTTAACGGGGGCGGTGTACGCCTCTGGCTCGGTAAGTGGTGAGGTAACACGCAGCAGGCTATTAAACGGCGCTGTAGGGGTTGCTGCTTCGGTATCTGGTGAGGTGGTTAAGACTCGTTTCATGGGCGGTGCAGTTGCCTATTCTGCCTCTGTTGTGGGTGGGGTTAAAGCTAAATACTTCCTTAACGGGGGAGTAAATGGGACGCTAACCGCAACCTCTACCCTTACCAGTGCGCGTCTGCTCACAGGGGCAGCAGCAGTAACAGCTAGTATGGCAAGTGTTGCTCTGGTGAATGCCTACACTTCGGCAACCTGCAAGCGCAGAATCACCATTAAGAGTGGGGCCAAAGCGCATGATCTAGCGCACAATTTCAACCTTGCCATGCTCAACACCACGTCTCTCAATGGTGTTATTATTGGATCACTTAACAGCCTGCAAGTGTTGGACGACAGGTCTATCAGGCTAAAAGCGCAAGATAGAGTTACGGAGCTTTGTTTATGAAGAAATTTACACAACAACCTAATGATGTACTGGACTATGACATCGACTTATCCGAGTGGGTAGCCACTGGGGACACGATCACCAGCACTACAGCGAGCGCGGATACAGGACTAACGGTTTCGGTCAGTAACGGCACGACCACCACCCCTAAAATCTGGTGCAGTGGTGGAGCGGATGGAACGAGTTATAAGGTGACAGTCACAGTTGTCACCAACGATGGGCGTACCAAAGAGATAGACTTTAGATTATCAGTGAGGGAAGAATAAGATGAGTATAAAATTCGCTAACAACGCTCAGACGTTGCTAAATGGGTCGATCTCCGACTCTGCCACCACTATAACAGTCGATGACGCTACTGTTTTCAACAGTGAAATCGGGGGCGGAGACTATAGCTATATCTCGATAGACTCCGAGATTATGACCTGCACTGGCATTGCAGGCAACGTCTTGACCGTTACGCGCGGTGTAGATAACACCACAGCAGCAGCTCACACTGATAACTCTAGAGTGCAGCAGAATGTTACCGCTGGATCACTGAATGATCTGGCTGAGGACGTGGACATAACCGCCACCACTCTCACAATGACCAATAAGACTATTGACGATGTGAGCAACCTCATCGGTGCGGATCACGTTCACTATAAAATCAAAGCTAACGAGGCGTTGACTAAAGGTGATGCGCTTAAATACGATGGTTGGAATCTTGGAGAGTCTGCGATTGAAGTAGTCAAGCCAACCTCTGCTCAGGACGTTGTTATCGGCTTTGTGAATGAGGACGTATCCAGTGGCTCTTTCGGGCTTGCGATCAATACTGGCGCTGTTGGAGACTTTGATACTTCTGCTTACTCCGATGGCGCTATCCTCTACAGTGATGGCTCTGGTGGATTGACGGGGACCAAACCATCGACGGGATACTATCAAGAATTGGCTTTTGTTTTCCGCTCAAATCTGAATAATGGTGTCCTGCTTGTAGAGTGTACCGCGACGAAAGATGCAAGCGCAGAGACCAAACTGGACGGCATCGAAGCTCTTGCAGATGTAACAGACACAACCAACGTAACCGCTGCTGGCGCACTGATGGATAGTGAAGTAACTAACCTTGCTCAAGTAAAAGCATTTGATGCAACTGATTATGCTACTGCTGCTCAAGGAACGACTGCTGATGCTGCCTTACCTAAAGCAGGTGGTACTATGACTGGTACTATCGCAGGCTTCACCTCAACAGGAATTGATGATAACGCTACGTCAACAGCTATTACTATTGATGCTAGTGAGAATGTAGGGTTTACTAATCAGAATACTGCTTCAAATCCCGTCGTGCTTGATTCCAATGGGAAAATGCCTTCTAATAGTACAACCAAAGGTTTGTATGAACACGCTAATACAATATCAGCTAACTACACGATAGCTACTGGCAATAATGCTTTAACAGTAGGTCCTATTACAATTAACACAGGAATTTCAGTTTCTATTCCGTCAGGCTCGACGTGGGTGGTAGCATAATGCATAACAGGAGAAATAAATAATGTCAAAAATTACGTTAACAGGAAACGCTTCAGGAACAGGTGTAGTTACATTAACATCCCCTAATACAAATACAAATAGAACGATTACGTTGCCTGATGCTACAGCTACGATAGCTACTCAAGAAAACTTCACCTCAACAGGTATTGATGATAACGCTACGAGTACAGCTATTACTATTGCAGCCACCACTGGTAATGTAGAACTTACAGACCCTCGTGCTGGTTTAAAAGCTAAATACGATGCATCCAATAGTTATTCTTCAAACCTTAGTTGGAGGAATTTACAATTAGGGAGTAACTCCGAGAACAATATCATCGGTGGTAATACAGGAGTAAATGGGTATTTAAATCTTGTTGTTAATAATACTGTCGATATTATTGATGGTGCTGCTCATAATGGAACAATTGGGTTTTCAGTTTTAGCAGATGGTAAAGCAAGAGCACCTAATGGTTTATTATTCGGAACAGACACAGCAGCAGCTAATGCCTTAGATGACTATGAGGAGGGTACTTGGACTCCTACACCTAATGCAGGTACATTTAGTACAATAAATGGCAAATATACAAAAATAGGTAATGTCGTAACACTACGTTTTGATTGTACTGTTGGGACTGGAGGATGTACTGCGATAGCTTTACCTTTTACAGGGGTACAAACTACCGCCAATGCCATATACACTAACGCACAAAACTATGCTACTGGTACAACAACACCAACAGTAGTGGTGGCTGGAGCAACTATGTACCTTAGAACAGTCGGTGACAATGTGGCTTTCGCTAGCATGACACTTACAGCCTCAGCAGGTATTACAGGGCAAATAACATACATAGTTTAATTAACCTAAATGGATTTTAGGCAGAACAATTTAATAACAACAGGAGAGTCAAAATGGCTTTAGTAAAGAAAACAGTAGTAGATAAAGTAGAAGTAGTTGGTGAACACAAGATGGTACAGTGTCGTGAAGCTACTTGGGTAGAAGATAACGGTGTAATGGTTG
>Ga0233412_10001407_pt1 | contig 12574 bp, 25 predicted proteins | sample Na_anoxic_4_MG_FD_180667 | JGI IMG/M metagenome (GOLD analysis project Ga0233412, IMG submission 180667) | Seawater microbial communities from Saanich Inlet, British Columbia, Canada - Na_anoxic_4_MG | ecosystem: Environmental > Aquatic > Marine > Inlet | place: Canada: British Columbia... | reverse complement strand
TATACATATACCTAATAATACAAAAGCAATTTTTATTTTATTCATTTTAATAATCCTCTATTTTTGTACATGCATTGTTATTTCATAGAATTCTTTATTCTGATGGTCATATGTATATGCTTTTACATCATCTATTTTTGGTGCGTAAATTAAATATACCCAATCATATTCTGCTCTATTAATATCAATAGAACTTGGAATTGGTAAACCATTTGGATGACTATGAATACAAGCAATTAAATCCACTTTAGATTTTTTATCAATAAATGATGTTTCTCTCATTACATTCATCATTTGTTGTGGTTGCATTACATAGTCTACTTCTTTTGCTTTTGTAGATATGTTATCTACCATCATAAGTTCATTACCATAAGCAACATTTACTGGACTATCTGCGAAACATTTACCTGTAACAAATCCACAAACTTCTATTGGATTTTTATCTGCATATGATTTAAATTCTTCTATAACATAATCTTTTATTATTATTTCTTTAAACATAGAATTCACCACCTATTTATAATTATATTTACTAAAATAAAAAGAAAAAATATAAGGTTTTACCCTTACGCATTTAGAATTTTTCTTAAATCTTCAACTTGGCTTGATGCTAAGTTATCCAATTTCTTTTCGATAGCTGCAACAATAATATCTCTATCATGTAAAACATCGTAAAGGCTTTCTTTACCAAGTTTAATTACAACTTTCTTTTCGTATTCAGTACTTTCGAAGTCAATGACAAGACCTGATTTCTTTTCAACTACGTCCATTTCGATTACAATAGCTTTTTCACCATTTTCGAAATCAACACAATTTCCACCAGCGATTGATGTTACAAGAGTAATATCTTCACCGTCATCCATTGCACCAATTAAATCTGTTTCAGTTAATGTTTCAGATTTAACGTGGTCTTTACCGACAAATACCCATTTGTCTTCTTCTTTTTCTAGCTGTCTAATCTTTGCTAATGCTTCTTTTGGTAGCATTGAAAATTCGCTATGTCCTTCGTTGCTTGTTACAGCAAAATCTATTTTTTGTTTCATTTTCGGTTTACCTCGTATATATTTATACTTTTCAATCTATATAAATGTTATGTAACCATTATTTAGTTACATATCTCCTTGTAATGTGTGTACGCTTGTTGCAATTAATACATCATTTGCTAATGCAAATATTCTTGATACAAGTGCATCTTTACCAACTTGACCTTTATGTGTTTTGTCAATAATACATCTGTAATCAAGCTTACCATTAGGTCTAACAATCCATGTCTTATAATTACTTCCATGATTACTTGATTCATCATCTTGTATTAAGTATTTGTTACCACTTTTACCTTCTACGACAAGACCTGATTTACCATCTATACTTTCTTTTTTAACATCAAATTTCTTTTTTGTAGATTCCAATAATTTCTTAGACTTCTCAAGAGCTACAATATATCTCTTTTGTCCATCCGCAATTATTGGTTTAACTTGTGATACATTTACCGATACACAATCTAAAAGCATCCATACAAAATCTTGCATATTTGAACTATAATGGTCAATTAATTTATTCGTATTACTTATCGCATATTCTTTTTTACCAATTTGTAAAAAATTACGACTCTTTTTACGAATCATTTTTAATTCAACATTAGTCGCATCATTACGATATCCAAATGTTTTCTGAATGTTTCGTGCTATTGCTTTATGAAATTTTAAAGAACAACTTGAAACTGATTCTAAAAACTTATTATAACTTTCTATATCGTTGTGACAAAGAATATGTGTCAATGCCTCAGAGATTTCATACTTATTAACTCGTATACCATTAATAAGATATTTTGAATCTTTTCTAGATAATACTATTTGTTTATCATCTACTATAAATTTCAATTTCTTTTCACAGATTCCATATGTATCCTCTAACGCTCGTCTATATAAATTTTGTGATGCTTCCCAAGACGGAGTACTATCTGCCCAATATGTTCCAATGGTTCTTAATGCTTGATTTAATATCTCATTAAAGTCTGCTATGTCATCTATTGGTCTTTCTTTTAACCATACTCTAAAATCATATAGCTTTTTAAAGTCTGCCTTTACTCCTTGATATGTCATCGTATATCTTGTAAATTCAATACCATTTTTTACAAAAGGTTTTTTATGCATATTTTCTAAATCATCTGCATACTTTTTATTTTTCATATCAGCAATAGCCTTTTCTCTATCTCGCTTCTTTTGTAATAAAGCATATTTATTAGTTGTTGAAAGGATATCTTCAGAAGCCATTTGTCTACCATAGTAATCATATATTTCACTTGCTCTTTCCGCATTATAAATAAATTTATCTATTTGATTATAGTAGATTTTAAAATCATCAAATTCTTCTATGACATCAAATGCAATAAATGAATCATAATATCTATATCCACTTGCAATATATAAAACTCTGTTTAAATCAAGATAGTTGTATATATTATGGTCTGGACAACTAGATATTACTTTATATTCATAAGCATTTCTCATTAAAGCAACTCTTTTTGAATCATTCTCCCAAACTTTTACAATAATATATGCTGAATCAGACCGTGACTTAACGGTTACATTTTCAAATAATTGTTTGAACTTTGCTTCAATACCTTCTCCCATATATTTTTTTAAAAATGTTGTTAAGGTTTGGTTACCTTGATGCATACCTGTTTGTTTAGCTATTGCTTTTTCTAAAATCTTTGGAATATCTGTTTCTTTGTTTGTAATATTAACATTAAAATAATCTTTTATTGTTTCTATATCTTCATTTTTAGTATAATCAGATGTATTATCATATTTTACACCACCTTTATAGAAACAACCTAATTCTCTTTCTTTATCCGCATTAAGAAACGGTACGTTTATTACATTTACATATACAGTATTATTATATCCTTTTTTTAATTCAACATATACTGTTTTTTTCTTATTAGATATTTTCGTATAATATGAAAATGTTGTTTCGGCTTCTTTCAAAGTTTTTGATACTGTTGCTATTAAAGTTTTTTGTCTTTCCGTTAAAGCAATATCAAGATGAACAAAACAATATGCTTCAAGTCTTTTTGTATCTTTTGTTATATCTACTCTCATTTTTCCCTCCATTTATAATGGTACAAATACATAATTTGCTTTATTTCCTACTTCACCTATTATACATTTTTGTCCATTAACTACAAATATTGATTCACTTTTTCCTACACCTTTTAATTCTAGCGGTGCCACACTAACTCTTTTAATGTTTTTATCTTCTCGATAATTTTTCTTTGCAATATCTATTTCTTTCATATGGTTTGCCTCCTTTAATGTTTATTAAAAAATAAATTTTTAAAAACGTTAGGTTTGCTATAACAATATGTACATATTTTACAATCTCCTAAACAATTCCATGAAGATGATTTTAAATCTATTTTATTAGATACAGATGCAATACCATCAAACTTATTATTATATTTTGATAATTTTTTATTGTCATCTGATAATAACACTATAAAGTTTTTAGGTCGTTTACTAAAATCTAAATGATATGATTTTGTATAAGCATAAAATATTTGCTTAGGAAATTGTTTTGACAATTCAATCCAATCATTTAAATAATCTTGATTATAGAAATCTCCAGATTCATGTATCCTAACTTGTTCGGGTTTAGTTCTATCCCGTTTAATATGATTAGAAATTATGTTAAACATATTTAAAACAAAACTTCTTGTCTTTGAATGCCATAAATTATCACGTCTAAATGGAAGTACTTGTGGATATATACGTTCTGCTTTTTTTGCATAACACCATTTTCTACATTCTTCAGTTGACTTCGGACACGTTTCCTGTGACGGTAGGTTCCATATCAATGTGGTCTTTGGTAACTTTCTGTTGCCTTTTGTAAATTTCATTTTCCATATCCTCCTTAGTATATAGTTTTAATTCATACTTAATTACTTCAATAGCTCTTGTAAATACTGCATCTAATAAATCTTCGGATAGAGTTTCATTTTCCATTGTATCTCTTATCTCACAACCAATAACAGATATTCTATCCCAATCTACGTTTTCATAATTATGTGTAACAAACATTATAAATCACCTGTTATTTTTTTAAACCATACTTGAAGCATCTCAGTAATCTCACCACTTTCCCAACATCTCATTCCAGATGTTATGTCTGCGTTGTTATAATTTGATTCACAACAAGGAAGTTCTCCTTTTAGGTCATCAAACACACTTTCTATTTCATCCTTTACAGGTTTAAGAAAGTCTTCAAAATTTTCTTCAAATCCTTTTTGGTCTATCATTTTAATCCTCCATATATAAATATAATCAATGAAATAAATAAAAACAAGATACCTATACCGTTTATTAAAAAGAATGTTGGTACTATTAATTTCTTAGATTTCTCATATTTAAAATAACAAAATCCCATTATTATATTAAAAATATTATAAAACATTGCGGTTTTAAATGGGTCACACGATAAAATAAGTTTCATACTTTCTATATATGTTATCATTTGTTTCACCACCCGAATTTATTTTCTCCTGCTCGCTGTATCTTTGCAGCAAGTTCAGGAACTTTCCAATCACATACATCTATGCAAAACTTTAATTTTTCTAAGTTATCTCTATCAAATATAAGTTCATTTTCAAGTTCATTTGCTTTATATTCAACACTATGTAAATCTGAAATTAACATTATATTAAAGAAAGATATCTTATCAAAAGTTATGTATGCTAAATGTTTCTCGTCTTTCATTTTACTATTTTCGGTTTAGGATTACCTTTCCGATACATTGTTAAATTACCATTTATGACTAATTTACCTTTGGTTAGTAGTGGATGATATCTATCTTGTATATCATTTACCATTAACTCTATATCACTATATGGTATATCATCAGCTATTTCAAATATTATTGTCGCCATCTTCTATTACCTCATATGTTTTTGTATCAATAAGTAGTTGTAAGTCTTTTCGTATCATTTCATTAAGCTCTGGTAATATAAATGCGTTTAAAAATGATGTTTTAAAAAATTCATCGTAAGCTTCTAATATTGGTTCTGATAAATCACAACCAATATTTCTTATTTGAAATCTATATATTGTCATCTTCTTTCCAAATTACGCATAGCTTGTATTTCATTTAACGCAATTCATGTAATATATCATATAAATCATTAATACTAATTACATCTTCATATCCAATATCTACAATATTAACTTCAAATTTCTTTTCTTCGATTTGTTGCTTTAAATTATCAATATTCATTTTCATTCTCACCTTTTTTTAGTTTTCATGTTTATTTTTCTGTTAGTTTGTGTGTACTCATTTTATTCACCACTTATACCCACATTTAGTACACTTTTCGTTGTATTGTCCTACTACTTTAACAGGACTAATTCTTTTTGTTCCGTTACATTGTGGACAAGGTTCACAATCTTTACGGGAAAGTCTATGTTTTTTTCTTTGAGTTTCTACTCTAGTCATATATATCACATCCTTTTTATATTTAAGAAAATAAATTAATTACTCACTCTCACTTACCAACTAAAACTTAGGTGTTGCAACCACGTTACTTACGTAACTTCGAGTCCTTTCGAATCACATCTGCTAGAGCTACTAGCTGTCCATGAGGTGACCTATTTCCCGCTACAAATATACTGTTGCCTATACTGGAGGTCCAGTAGTTATCAGCTCAATATTTGCCCACTGATTTTAAGGTGAGCCTTTAGTTGTTTTTCCTTGCGAAGCAAGATAAACTTTCGCATATCCGTTCCATTGTAGGGCATGCAAGGGAATTTAGTGGTGAGTAATTAAATTTAATCCCAACCTTTACAGCCATCATAATGACTTTTAACTATTTGTCTTACATTTCTATCTTCAGTAATAACAATTTCTTCTTCAAATCCCATCATTTTCTTTTTGGAAAATTTCCTACATTGAGAACAATAAAATCCTTTATCTCTACTATCAATTAGTTTTAAAACAGGTAATGTATCTACTATTGCTTTAAAATTAAAATTTATAGCATCTTTAACATATCCTGTTTTAATTATTGGTATCACAAAATCTTCATTAAGAATCTTTTGGTCAACTATATAATATGTTTGATAGTTTTTTAAATAATCTTTTCTTGTAGCTACTAAAAAGTTATCATTTTCATATAATATACAAAAATCTTTATTATCCCTAGTCTTAGATTGTAATTTCATCTTACTACCTCAAAATGAATAATATTCTTTTTTCTTTTTCATTTCAACAAACTCTTGAAAGTTTTCATCGCAATCTGTCATCATTGGGTAATTACCAAAACCTGTTAATACTTCTGCTCCACAGATATCGCATTTATATTTATCTGTTGACCAAGCTTTATAATCTCTATTTCCTGCCTTTTCAACTGCAGTAACACCATTTTTATAACATGTCATTTGTTTGTTGCATTTACAACATATTGGTTGATGAAAACTCATTTTTATTACCTCATTTATATGTTTTTAGTGTCGATAGCATCCAGTGTTTATTTTCTGGTAAAACTCCTGTTGCTAACGCTGTCGGTGTACCCATACTTACTTCTGTTATTCCTTCATCTATGTATAGGTGATGTGGTACGCTCCATTGCTTGAAGTATTCGGAAATTCCGAATAGTTGGTTTGAGTCTTTACACTCTAATACAATTACACACATTCCTTCTTGCTCCCACTTAGATTTTACTAATTTATCAGTTTTATTTAATGCCATATATGTTGCGTGTGATACTTGACTGGCAACCTTACCAATTGACATCTTAGGTTTCTTTGGAACGATAACGTATTGTTTAAGTTTTATTTCTGCCATTTAAAGACCCCATATATTTTTTTAATAATAATAATACAAAAATATTCATTAATAAGTTAATACTATTACTTAGAATAAATACTGTTGCTCCAATAGATATAGCATGTATTAAGTAACAAGACATACATATAATTAATATTTGATATGTTCTTATACTTATACCTTCTACATTTTTAGTTTTAATTATTTTATATATTTGTGGTGGTGCTACAAGAAAACTAATAGCTAAACCTAAATATCCAATTATTTCAGTTATCATTATTTCACCTCAAATAACATTGTAACCATTGGTCCATGTGAAATATCTTTATATGGTAAATCCGACATATGTGTTAAATAAGGTCTCAATTCAGATTTAACTCTAGTACGAGTAGGTATTCTATTTTTTACTTGTCGTCCTAATCTTGTAGAAAATGTAAAACCAATAGGGCTACCACTTCTAAATTTTTTATTTTTTAACATATTTATTATAGGTGTTCTATTTGTTTGATAATTATTACAATAGTCAATATAAGCACCATCGTATTTTACTTTAGATTCCAAAACCTTTTTATTAATATCTCCTTTTTCTAATTTAATATTTTTAGGTTTTGATTGCTCCATCTTTTCGAAATCTTTTGTGGGTAATTGATAAACTTTTAATTTTTGATTAGGCATTTCTTTATGAAATAACCAATCAGATGTTTCTAATGTTAAAAGTTGATGTGTTTGCTTTATTCTTTTTCCAAAGAATGATGCAACAAATTCTCTTACAATATTTTTCTTAGGTCTATCAAAGTTTTCCATTTTTATTCACCTGTTTTCCATAGTCGTTGTACTGATAGAGGTAATTTATATATATCAGTAGTTGGGTTAAAATTTGTTAATACACTCATTTCATGTTCTCTTTTAGATTTTACTTTAATATTTAAAAAAAATATATTATTTGATTTATCAAATGTACAATGTTTACCATCTTCATGACCATCCCAGTCACAAGATAACATAAGGTAATCATTATTTCCTCGCTTTTCAAATATTTGCCAGCAACCATATACTGCAAATACTTCTCCAATTTTAATGTCTTCTAATTTACAATTTCTTAATGTTCTCATTTTTTTACCTCATCTTTTAACCAAGCCATTAAGTCGGGACGATTGTTTTTAAGTTCTCCATCCATCACTCGGGTGAAAGCTTTGGATAGAATTGTCCCGACCATTGGTCCTGGTTTAATTCCTAAAGATATGATATCTCTACCTGAGATGTCTAAGTCTTTGATTGTAAACGGTGTATCTTTATCATACTTACATTCCCAATAATGTCCTAATAACCAAGAGCCAGAAATAAAGTCACCAAACTTAATTCCTTTCTTTTTCTCATTACCCATATAATCTGAATATATTTGGATAATATAATCCATAATTGGTATATGATGGTCATCAAGTCCTTTAAAGAATTTTACATAGGTTTTCTTTTTAATCTTTTGTTTATCCTTATAACTAAACATATGTTTTCGAATAAGATAACATACATATTCAGTATCTTCTTTTGAAAACTTAAGTCGTATAAGAATATTTCTTGCAATATCACAACCAATAGTTTCGTGGTGATAGAAATTAATATCGTTTTGTGTTTGTTTTAATATAGGTTCGTGTGTTTCCTTACTCCATCCTGTAACTTCATGAGCATTAGATTCAGTTCTTGCTTCTCCTTTGCCGATATCGTGCAATAAACAAGCCATCCTTAATAAAACATTATCAGTAACTTTACAAGATTCACTAAAAGCATTCATCATATGAATAAATGGTGTTTCATCATGATGGTCACCACCAGACTTAAAATGATTTTCATGATACAACTCTGGAATGATTTGTTTTAATAAACCATAATAATTTAGTTCTTTTAAACCATTCTCATATTGCATAATCTTTAAAAGTTCTTCTCTAATTCTTTCAACAGGTAATTTAGATATATCGTATTCCTTTAATGCTAATGTACTTGCATAATCTACTGTTGATTTATATTTACATTTAAATCTAATAACTCTTAATGCTCTAAGATTATCTTCATCAAGTCTATCCAATGGACTTCCTACAAATCTTAATGTTGGATGTGGTTGATATGGAAACTGACCTTCATAATCATTGACATTTAAATCATCCATACCTCTACAATTCATTTCATTATTCCAATGAATTTTACCATCAATATCCATAGCCATAGCGTTAATAGTCAAATCACATGTTGCCTGATGGTCTTCAAGATATGTACCAGTTTCAGTTCTATCTCCATTAGACCTATATTGGCTAACTTCAACGTCATCAACCATAACAGTTAATATCTTCTGTTGTCTTTCTTCTCCACCTAAAACTTTACCAGTAGGAAATATCTTTAATATTTCTTCTCCAGTAGCATCTGTAAATATATCATAATCGTGTGGCTCAATATGTAATAATTTATCTCTAACTGCTCCACCTATAATATATGCCTCAAAGCCATTGTTTAATAACTCTTGCATTATAAATTTAATCTTTTCTGGAATCATTTTATCACCCTCTCCTATTGTATAATAATTCTTTTCGATATCTTCCTCTATTAAAACTATGGACATAATATGCGTTAATATATTCTATATCCGTAGTAATTAGTCTTGGAACATATATTATATCGTGCTTAAGTTGTTCTTTGGCTTTCTTTCGTTGTTTCGTTCCAGTCGTTGTTTTGACCTCATATAAATCCAAGATACCATTATTGAATATATATAAATCACATTCATAAGCACAACCAGGAAGATGTGTTTCTCTACCCCATTCAGCTTTTTTAGTGACTAAATCATAAACTAATTGGTCTATTGTCTGTGTATGAATGTCTTTCTTTTTCATTTTATATCTTAGCAGTAGTAAACTTTAATCCTTGAGTTCTACACCAAGCTCTCATTTTTGCTTGTTCTTTTCTGTTGTTTTCATGTTCTTCAGAACTTAATAATATGTCACTATTTTTATGTTGTTTAGACTTTTTAGTTAGATGTTCAACACCAACAAAAGTACTGTTTTTCGGCTTTAATATACCTTTTCCGTTACCTAATATGCTTATTTTCGTATTCATTTTATACCTCCATTTAGACTATTTAATACTAAATATGTAATAATTGTCACTATTAAGTTGTGACACGGGCTGTACCTAACTAGAATAAGTACTTACTAAGTACTTATGCTTAATAGTTGTTCCATATAGTGTAATAGGTTGTTATATTATATATATTAATATCCTTTTATACAAGCTTATATATATAGTTATATATATACTATTAATATATACTATACAAACTATTATATTGTAAACAATATACAAACTTATGTACCACTATATACCACTATAATCCTATAATAATTAAATATGGGTGAATGTGTGTTATTGGTAAATGCTTAGAATCGATTTGTGAGTATCAAATTGCTCGAAATTTAAACGATTATTGTTTTTAGGTATGAAACTATAGCTAATGTAATAAACGTTTAAATATGGAGTTGTAACGTTTTGTTACAACTGTAACGTAACATCCAAAGGTTTAAATACTGTCAGTGTTTCATTATTATTATAAGAAATTATCTTGACGAACGGATGAAATCTTTATCGTAGGAACTTGAATATTTTTACCTTTTTTATTTTTAAAAGGTATACTGCCAATATCCATTTTATCGACCTTAAATGTATTATTAAGAAGTTTTTTGCTAACGTTAATAACACTAATCGCTTTAGATATATTTTTCCCATTTGCCTTAATGGAAACGTTTATCAAGTCTTTTGTCGTAAACGACATAACAACGGCATTAACATAGTTCATAAATGGCTTATTACCAATAATTATTGTTCCATCTTCCATTTTTGTTTACCCTCTCTATAATCTTTAGTGTAATAACCTTTAAAAAGGTTACAGTGTGACTTTAAATACGAATTACGTAATAATACTACTTATATCCATTAACCATCTTTGATGCTAAATCACCGTTTAAGTGTTCAAAAGGTTTGTCATCATCGTTTAGTAGTGACGCTACAAATAGTTGTCTGCTATGACCTTTAATCACAGGTATTTTTATTACTTTTCCGTTATCGTTTACGATAACACCAGTCTTACTCCTATCCATTTTTGTTTTGCCTTTAAAGGCATAAAAATCTATTTCGTCATTTTCCCCTAATTGCTTATTGAGAAAACGATTAATATGTCGTTGGATGTCTTTAACACCACAACGTTTTGTTTTCGCCATATTAATCAGAAAAAGCCTTATTCGGCTTTAACTTCTTCGTTGGTAGCTTCGGCTTCTTCAAGCCTCTGTGCTTTTTTCTTTAACCAAAAGCCTGTTGCGAAATCATCCATAACGGCTTTATTTTGACCGATTAATTTAACGAATGGATAATTTGGTGTTCCATCTTCGTTTGTCGGCTTAATGTTTTGTGACTCACACATTTCAACTACTGCGTCAATTCGTGCAATAGTTTTGTCGTTGATGTCAGTTGTTCTAGTGTCTACGATACTGCCTACAATATCTCCAATAAAGTTTTCTTTTTCCATTAATACCACCTCCATGGTATGAGTTTATGAATATGAATATGCCTTTAATATATAAGTTTAAAGTAAAACCTAAGAAAAAATAAGGAGTGCGAATAATGGCACTAAACCCTTAAATTTTCTTTTTAGCCGTAGAGTCTACTTTCGGGGAATGCCCTTGTATAGACTCTAATTTTTTGTTACTATCGCTGTGGTGCGATCGTCTACAGCCGTTAAGTATCACTCCAGCCTATAACCGGTCAACTTTTAACGAAATAGATTGTCCATTCCATAATACAAATAATCTTGCATTCATCCCAAATAGTATTTAACAACTATTTGTTATAAAATTGTTGTAATTGTTATTAAACAATTTTACATTATATACTCTAATATCATACTGATTTGGAGATTATGCCGACAAGAGAAAAAGTTTAGAAGTGTGCGACAATAGTCGTGCTCAGAGGTTGGCGTTAGTGTCTAATTAAAAATCATAGGCATCACTCTCCTCACATTATGTGAAAGGATAAAAAGGAATCGAACCTTTTTACGCACCAGCTTACCCTAAACCCTCTCATTGTTTTGAGAGGTCCCATCGTTGAAAAGATTGGTCAACTTCTGTCATGAACTTTCGACATAAATTAACATCAACCTTGTTTGGTTCCATCGTTGGGAAGGTTGTCATCGACGTGTATCGCTTCAACCTTAACTTGTGGAAGACTACTGTCATCAACTTGTTAAAGGTTTTACTCGAAGCGTCTACATTGTCGAATGGATTCCATCCCCAATGTTTAGCCAAGAACTTCTTAATTGGTATCCAGTCAACTGAATTCTTTTGGTTCAGTGATTTCAACCTCTTACCTCTAGAGTCGAACTTAGCTAGAGTCTTCCTTCTCTGAACAAACGATGATATCTGATTGTTCGCATACTTGAAGGAGAATGACCTCAATGGTCCACTGTATTGATACAGCTTCTGACCAATCGTCAGTTCTGACCGAGAACCGATGTGAGAGTCACCCTCTTTCGACTCATCCCCTACGTGCTTCTGAGAAGACTTCAAGGTGTCAAACGTTTTGACATATCCTCTCTTCAGAGAACTGGCATTCAAGTGTTGGAAGTTCCGAACAAAGTTCATCTTCACTTGAAGAGGGAACTTGTTTGATTCCTTCCACCCTTTGAAGTCCCGTTGCTTTTGGGCGAATGCTTTTGGAAAAT
>Ga0233412_10001406_pt1 | contig 12582 bp, 11 predicted proteins | sample Na_anoxic_4_MG_FD_180667 | JGI IMG/M metagenome (GOLD analysis project Ga0233412, IMG submission 180667) | Seawater microbial communities from Saanich Inlet, British Columbia, Canada - Na_anoxic_4_MG | ecosystem: Environmental > Aquatic > Marine > Inlet | place: Canada: British Columbia... | reverse complement strand
AATAAATCTTGATTAGTTCCCGGGGTGTCATCATATGGTGCCACTAAGTCTCGCCAGTTAGTACCAAGCGTGGTAGAATAAAAAGTACCTAATTTTTGTATATCTGGATGATCGGTATGAATACAAAACTCCGATAATATCCCATTGCCTATCGGTTCACTAGGAATTGATCCGTCGGTGCTACCATTCCATACTTCCAATGCAGTATCGGTCCAAGCTCCTCCATTATTAAATGTTGGATAAAACGGCACGTACGAGTGTCCCATTATTGGAACCAGTTCTCCGGCAATAGTTTGTCCATACCAGGCAGTTGGAGTTGTATGATAATATAATGATGTATCATATGCGGGATTTCCAATTGGGTAGTAGTCATACATACTTTCAGATAATCCATAATTTAAATGTCTAGAATAAACAAATTGACTTTTAATCTGAGAAGATTGGAATCCAGCCGGATTCAAGTATGATGCTTTTTCTCCAGCAACCGCTGAATTGATTGATAGCGGAACTAAATCATATCTTCTATTAACGTGATAATCAGATTCAGGATTTCCTACTGGATTAGAGGCAGGAACAACTTGCTCGATTCCACCTTGTAATAGTGAGATTAATTCAAGTAAGGTAGCAGATGTATTTTCTATAGATATAATATACTGCTTGGCAATTACTTTACCATCGTTGTATACGACTGATGTCCCAGATGTATCTTTAATTTGGTCTTTGTAATATCCTGCAAATAAACTAAGAGTATCTCCGTTTTTAACTTCAGATACATTACCTAAATCATCAATAACCGTTACTTTAATAACTCCTTTATCTTGAGATAATGTCTGCTGTAAACCTTCAATTATGGTTTGTTGAGTTTGTATTTTTTCAAATAGATCAACAATGTTTCCCTCAGATGTAAAAAATCCAGATGCTATGTCTTTTGCTTGATGTGCAAAGAACCGTTCACCTGTGGTAAATTGATTAGCTAAGTGCAAGTCAAGTCCACGAGATGTAAGTTCATCCTCAAAATCAAGTCGAGCTTCTTCCGCAAATAATCTTTGAGAGATTACAGTGGCTTCTTCCGCTGACATAATTTGTTCTGGGAATGCCACTTGAACTGAATCCGACCATTCTGATTCTACTGCATTATCGGGCCATCCTGCTTCAGAAAGAGATTTGACTTGAATTTCAAGAGTTTCTCCTTTTCTGATTGATATATCTAGCTGGTTGGCATTTACTTCTTCCGCAGATGATAAATCTTCAGAGTCCCATTGATATAATCCAGTTTCTTCATTAAGAACTTTAGTTCTAGATTTACTTAATGTTTCAGTCCATGGTGAAAATACAGCATATGTACTGGACTCATCTGCTCCTGCTAATTTACTTTGCTTAGCATTAGGAGCAGTTCCCTTTTTAGATAAGTATCTATATCTAATTTTAAACTGGACAACTGCTTGATTTCCATACTTAGATTCCTTTTCATCTGGTAAAGGCCAGAATCCTCTAACTTTATATTTTGGTTTTCTATTGAAAGCTGGAGTTGTGCTTAATTTAGTTGTTAAATCTCTAACCGTAGAACTTAACTGAGATTGAAGCGTGGACTTTTGCTCGATAGTAGATTTAATTGACTTTTCGATTCTATTTTTCTCCGATTGAGATTTTTGAGTATCGTTTAATTGAGCCTTAAGCACATCAATCTTTTTAAGATTTTCCTTAACTTTTACTTTAAGATTTTCTTTTTCAGCAACCGCTGCTAATATCTCTTGTTCATCTTCATCCTCGCTTATATGTTTATCAATTTGAACTACTTCAAAATTAGATACATCAATTAAAGGAGCATCTGGTTCTTCCGCAACAATTGCTGGTATTTTCTTTTCTTTTGCAGCTCCCAATAAGATTAATCCAAAGTCAGATACAAAGTTATTATAATACTGCTCTAGCGTAGATGTAGATTCATCTTCTAATTCGATAGTTAAATCATTTGAGAATATTCCGAATCCATTTGCATAATCATCAATAGTTAAATTTTGAGCTTTACTTATTGGGCGCACAAATATAATCTCACGTTCGTTATATCCTACATTTATTTTTAATTCGGGAATTCTATATTTTGCAGGTTTCATTATAAGGATATCTGCTCCAATCACTATTGGTTCGATTCCAAATATTCTCTTTAATACAACTTCGGTATCTGTTTTATTTACAGATTCAACTTCATATTCTGAATCTTGATCTGTTATTAACATATCGCCGGCCGCTAGAATTCTAGTGTTCTGGGCTTCATCAAGTACATCGGTATAATTAAGTGTACTTAATTTATATCTATTTCTAAATATCGTTACTATTTCACCAGTAGCCGCTACTTCCTCTTCAATTTCTTCCTCCATTATTCTAAGAACATCGAATGATCCTTTTAGTCTATTCACTGGAGTATTCATTACCACTAGGTTATCATCTTCAAAGTAATCGATACCTCGCTCTTCTAGCGTGGCCCTTGCTTCGTCTAGGTCAACCGCATTGTTACCTACATATGTTTCATTGAAAAACGCTAATTCATCATCATCTATTGAGTTAATTATTAATCTCTTTACTGAGAATGCATCGATATCATCTGTGATTATAGATTGGACGTCGATGTTAACAAAAAGAAGTGGATTTAAGAATGATTCAAAGAACCAGTTGTTTTTAATTCCAAAAGAAGTAGGAATTTCAACAGATGAATCTGCTACTGCCTCTAGTTCTTGAATTAGTTTAGATACTTTTTTGAGTTCAAATTTACGAACGTCTCCGTTTGCAGATTTAATTCCGATAACATCATCATTGGCTGAAATCAAAGTTTCAAAGTTGTTGTTAACATTATCAATTCTGCTCTTTAAATATCCAAATGAAGGAACATTAATTTCTTTAGTAGACCCGTCCTCTAATGTCTGACTAATAGTTACATTTTCAGATTTAGATTCTAAGATCTTCTCTAAATTTAAAAGAAACGCGTTCATGTTGTCAACGTCAACTACTAATCTAGTAAGTAAATCCGATATCGTATTCTTAGTATCACTCATTTTTATTATCTTATTTTATCTATTTTAAATTCTAAAGTTTCTGCATTAATACATACTATTTCAAATATTGGTTTGTTTCCAGAAGGAGTAAAATCTAGATCATTTAATAATCCAATGGTAACTCCGTATATTCCATTGTTTGACCTGTTCAATGCATCGGTTTTAATTTTAATATCGTACACATCTGGAATTAGTTCATCTTCAATTACTAATTTAAAGGACTGTCCCTTTTTCCATTCTATGTCAGAGTCATCTATGAATACTTCAAGATCTCTAATTAGAATTATTGTGTTTCCACTATCTTCATGTCTAACATAATTAGCATACGTACTAAGTGGAATTACGTTATTTAAAAATATATTTGTTACAGAATTATTTGATATATTATAATCTTGAACTACATTTTCAATCTTAACTCTATTTTGTGTTCGCTTGTCAAGTTTAACTCCAAGGCCAGCTTTAAGTACATCAGTATTATACGATATTTCTATGTTAGCGTTTCCATCTGTGATGTCATTAACTCTATCGCTTACGTTTTCAATCATTCTAGTCATTTCACCAGTATTGTTAAAAATTGCTTGGTTTTCCTCAAGTGATTTTTCCATGATATCTAGTCTTAATCCAATTTCTCTAGAATCTTCTGTGTTTACTAAAAGATCCTTAAGTTCAGTTACATCCTGAGTTAACTGATCCATTTCTAGAAGCTTATCATTAAGTCTAGTTTGTATTTTCTTAAATTCAGTAAGTACGTCTAAGAATAAATCCATTGAGAACGTAGAAAAGTCATTAATTGATTTTTCAACTAATACATTTTCAATTGACGTATCTAATTTTAGATTCTGCTTAAATGAAAATGAAGTTCCATTTGTTTTATTAAGGGGATCCGGTTTATATTTTGTAATAAAGGGAATCTCAAATTCAAGACCTGCTTGTTCTATTTTATCTAAGAATAGTATTCCGTATAAATTTGTAGTGAATGTTATTGGTTTACCATTTTCATCTAGGTTGCTAGGATCATATACATCATAATAAAGCAATATAGCGTTGAACTGAAAATTCTTATTTGCAATATAATCATTGAATTGAGAGAATACCTTAATCTCTGGATTCTCAGACGCTAATTTATAATTATCTAGATCAAAATCTAATGATACTCCATCTAGTGTAGTTCGTGCATAATCAATAGTGGAAATTCCACTAGTTTTAGTTATCCATTCGTTCCTAGCAACATTAAATTCATCGGACTCATTGTCTGTGTAATATGCGTTATTAATTGTGTGATCAAACCAATTACTTGGAACTGGCGTTCCTCCATACGTAGGTGAGATATTGCTTACGACCGATGCATCATCTAAATCGTAGTACGCTTTAACTGATAATCCAAATGGATGAGTTTCATCATAGTGCCTACCTGATAGATATTCAATATCAAGTGGACTCTTTGCGTTATTTACAACGGTCATGTTAGGAAAATAATTCTCATCCTTGACTGATTTAAATAATACGTGAGTAGTGCTTCCTACATTAGTGGGAACGTGAATGTAAACTTCAGTATATGAATTCTCTTTAGATTTTATTGAATTAACCACATCAATATCTCCTACGTACTGTACTACCTTGTTATATGTACTACTTGGAGACCATTCTTCTACGAATCTTTTTTCTGTTCCAAGAGCATCTGAATTTTTCTCTACTGCGTTAGCATCTCGGTATCTAATAGAGCCAGATTCCTTAAGCCACTTCCAAAAAACTCGCTCTGAAACTGTTAATCTTTCTTCTCTATTATATCCATCCCTGCTAATAAGTAGCGCTTCCATGTTTAACGCATAGCTTTGAAAGCTTTGTGCTAAATTAATATTTTGATCGCTATTAACTCCTTCAAGTAGAGTTGATTCTCCTTGAGCTAAGAATTGAAATTTATTGTCCGTTGCTAATGAGTCTGGTGTTCCAAATTCAGGAATTCTAAGAAGTGCAAATTTGGAAAACCTTACTGCGTTCTCACTATTAGCAATAGTAAGATTAATATCTTCCTGTGCACTTTGGAATGTATAAAGTATTCCCTGCTTATTCTGAATAGGCTTTATTAAAGGTGTAACAGCCATTTATCTTTTATTATTTTTAGTATATTTCTATTCCCATTGCAGATGTGATAATTAATCTATCTGCTGTATCCTGATCAATTATATAATTAAATGTGGCATTTGCTCCGTATTTAAGTAGAGCTTGGGATTTAAACATTGCTTCTGATCCTACAGTTGACGTATAATTGACTGCTAGCTTTTGTCCTTGTATTACTAATCCACTGCCATGGTGCATTAATATTGTGTTAGCACCCTGTTGGTTAGTACCTGCGGTTATTGCTACTGGGATTTGATCTGTATTAACTGTATTTAAAATACTAGCCTGTCCAGAGTTTTCAATAACATCAACGATGTGAATTGTGAATGTAGTATTTGGTGCAGGAGGATTAGTAGCATCAAAATCCACAATTAACTTAATGTCAGAAATTAATGCGTTATACCAAGTTGTGCCAGTCCATACTTGATCAACCCCAATGGCAGTTTCAGCTTCTAATTTTACATAAATGTTTCGTTTAGAAGTATCAGTTATTGTAATGGTTCCAATTGCCATGTTTAAATAAGGTGCAGCTGTACTGTTTTTAAGTGTGACACTAATTGCTTCCTTAGATTCAACAATAGCGGAGTCGTATTGTAATGAATCAGTGTAAACTGCAGGTCCATTAATGGTCATACTACTATTTACCGTAATATTGTTTACAGTAACTTCATCTACTGAAATATCATTATCTACCGTTAAATGATCTACGTTCAGTACAGATTCGTCGCTTCCATTTTTACTTAATCTTGAAATTATTTGGTTAGGTGTTCCAGTTTGGAATATAAATCCTCCGTTTTGGATAATTATATCTTGGGAACTAATACTATTGATTGGGTTACCAGTTCCAATTGTAATTCCATTGACATCGAATTCAAAATTGTTGACCACGTCTTCTAGCTTGTCCTTCAATAGAAGTACATTAGAATTGTGAATTTGTGCAAGATCAGTTATGAAATCTGTCTGCAACATTTCTTGGATTGGTAGATCTAAAGGTGTAAACGCCATTTTAGTTAAATTATTTTATTTTATTTATCGATTTGATTGTTTTAGTTTAAAAGTTTATGCTTTCTCCTATTCAATCGAGTCTCTGTATTTTTTATGTAATCGTCTTTTAACATTACAGTTATCATTCGATTAATTTGATTAAGATAAACGTTTCCGTAATTATCATGAATTTCAACATGAATAGTAAACTTTCCTAGATCTTTAAATTTCCATGCAAAATATGGAGATGATCGTACTTTTACTACTTCTTCTCCACTATCTAAATTTGTTAAAGTCCAGATATATTCTAGTTTACCGTCAATATTATTAACATTAAAGAACATCGGTGTATTTTCTGGAATATTGAATGATGAATCAAATACTTTTATATCGTTTATATTAAATGAATTCTGATCCATTATGGTTGGAAGATATCCAACTTGCACGTCATTATCAAATTTCCAAAATTCTTTATCAACCCAGAAACTTGGATCCTGTACTGCTCCACTTAATATATCAGAAGTTTTAGCGGCTAGGAATAATGTTTCATCATCAAACACTGATGATATTGCTTTAAAATGATCAATTATTCTATCAGAATAAATTTCTCTTGGTAAAAAGAATGTGTATTTGTCAACGTCTGATAATCCGCTGGATGGACTTGATGTACGAGGAGCAGGGCTTCCAGAGTTAGTTCCGTCATCCATTAATATATGATACATTTCCTTACTTAAATACTCAGCTTGGGCGTGAATTATATGTTGATCATCTGACTTGCGTCCATCGATTATCTCGTAATTAAATAGTCTAATTCCAGGATGGTTACTTTCATTTAAAATACCTATTAATTCTTCATTTGTAGTAAAAGACGGGATTGTATAAGGAGTAAATAATGATATTTGAATAGTTTTACCTGGGTGCGGATTTCTTAAGTAGAATCCAGCATTAAAATCATCTACATAGATTGCGTCTGATATTCTCATAAAGAATAGTGACTTAAATGTCATATCCTTGAAATCACTTAGTTTCATAGGTTCACTATCTTCGCCAAGTCCCCAGTATAATTTCTTAGGATGAGCTTGTGCAAGATCTGAATACGAAACGTATGTACTTGAATCTACATCAAATAATTCTGCATCATACATTTTTTGACCCATTCCATACCCATTTTTATAGTACCATGCATATTCCATGATATTTCTGTCTATATCTAGATCAGATATGGCAGATTCATTATCTAACACGTTTAATTTTGGGAAATAAGATGGACTCGTTCCAAAGTCTATTAATCGTACATTTTTAAGATTATCTAATGTATATTTAAATTTATCCTCTAATCTAGTAATAGCAGTTATATGAGGAACTTGATCAGATTGCACAGTTATAAATTTACTATAAATATTAGTATTCCCGTAAAAATCATGTAGTTCAGCAGTTACTCTGTATCTTCCATGGTATGGTAAGAAATGTGCAATCTCATGTAAATATTCAATTGGTCCTCTCCATTCAAATGAATAAGGATTAGGAGCATCTTTTGTAATTTTCCAGGTAATCTCATGGAAGTTTCTAAAATCTAGATTAGCAAGTGTATAATGAGGATCATATGATCCCATTGATTGTAAATCTTCGAACGTAACTCCTCTAAATGTGTGTACTGTAAACTTATCATTGAAAATATTGAATACACAGGCTGCACCTATAATTCTATCAGGATCATCTCCATCTTCCCATGTTAATCTCTTGCCAAGGTCGGGGTATCTTTGTTCTTTAATTTCTTTGTAAAACGTTTTGACATAATCAACCATAGTTGCAATATGAGTATGTGCATACTTTTGATTGTTTTGATATGGGTTGTTTACTCCGCCATTAAAAATAACAGTTCCAAAATCAGTTCCACTTGGATGTTCTTTTCTTAATAATGGATTTAGAGATCTAATTGTAAAATCTACATTATCACTTGGAAAACATTGTACTTCTGATTCTTCATTTAAATCGTGATCAAATATCTTTGTGTTATCTTTCCAAGTTTTAACTGTGATCTTTTGAAAGTAAATAAACTCTCCGATAATATCCTTAATCTTTACGTTAATTGGTAAAAATTCATTCTCTGTTTTCTCTTTTAGCTTATTAAGTTTATAAAATATTTCGTCAACTGTAAAATCAGTAGTTTCTTCTACTATGGGAACACCGTCGTCATCGAATACATCTGTTGCTTGAGTAAATTCATAAATTAAAGCAAGGCATTCTGTTTTTCTAAACTGCTTGCCATGTTTGATGTTCTTGTTTTTATCCAAGATATTCATGTTGTCGATTTTGCCGTCATCTAAATAATCAGTAATATCCACTAAGAATTGTTTCTCAAAATACGAGGAATTCTTATTAATATTTTCCCAATATTCTTTAATGCGCAAAACGTCCTTGTATCCCAATAGATTTACAAAGTTATTTAAGCCTTTATATGTTCCAATATATGGATATACTTGGTCTTTGTTTACAAGTAAACTCTTTCTAGCCTCATTTAATTGTTCCCAATCTGGAAATGCCTCTTTTATGTTGTATTCCTTTAGGATATTAGCGTCTTCCTTATTGAATTTAATACCAAAGTTTCTTGCCCATACTCCAAATCTTTCATCTTCATCTAATCCTTCTCCATAAAACTTAATCTCAGCTACTTTAGTTTTAATATTAGGACTAGTTGTATCCTCCATGAATACACATAGTGTCCTCTCATACTTAACTTCAGCAGTGGGATTAAAGACAATGTTTATTTGTAGTGGTAATTTAAGGTCAATCGTTCCTCCTCCTGGAATTAGATCTTCGTTGGAAACTGAAACTTCTGTCTTTTTATTTATGAAGTAATTATTAAGAGCATAGTCTTTTTCTACTTCATATAGAAACAATTCGTCTTCTATTTCGTTATCTTTCCATTCGAATTTTAGTGATTGACCTGCAACTATTTCTGGGAATTTATAGTCAGTACCTACTTTTTCAAGAATAAACATATTCTCATTATCATATAAATACGTTGATACTTCTGGGAAAAATATGATCCCTTCCCAATAGGAATTGTCTGAATTCCAATCGAGATTTAAATTCTTTCCGAATTTGTCAAAGAAGTTAAGGTTTCCAATTACCATTTGTTATTAATCTAATTTATATTATTTATCATTAGATGCTATAAATAGCCCCATCTCCAGTGGTACTAAGAGATATAAAATCTAAGGGTTCATCATCTTGTAGTCCAGTTTTCTTATGGATTGCTTTCCATTGCTTAGCATAACCATTCTTACACACTTGAGTAAAATAGGCGAATGCATTAGGATTATCAGTTTTAGTTGGGTCGAAACCTTTCCAATACTTAAGACAATCTAAAAGAGCTGACTGTATGCAATCTTCTCTATCTCTATAATCTTCATAGTACATTTTATTGACTGCTCTATTTGCTAGGGCTATAAAACAACTGATCGCGAACTTAGATAATTCCCCTTCTCCTTTACATTCTATAATTGCGGCTGTAAATTCTTTATTATTTACGTAATGCTTGTCGCCTCGTTTTTTTCTTTTAGCTACTTCTTTCATGCTGATCGGATTATTTTAGGATCTGATGGAATTTAGTTACCCCAAGATATCCATCAATCATATCCATAATAGGAGAAACAATATCTCCTTTGTTAGTAACTATCCAGTCTTCTTTTAAAACTGCTTTATGTAAATCAGAATTTAGTACTGACTCAAGTAGTGGATCATCTTTAAATTTATTAAAAACATCTCCCTTTGGCGCATTACCTTTGCAACCAATCGCATTCTTTAATTCTCCTGGACTAAATACGAACATACGCTCGTTGTCTCCATTTAATAAAGATTTGACTAATTTACTCTTGATAATACCGGTAGCTTGTGCAATATCGACTAAGGCGTTTCCCTTAGATCCGAAGGACATACCTTCTATTGCTATAATTAGATCGTCAGAAGTATCTACTAGTTTCTTTAATTCAGATATTAAAAGATCAGTAGCTTCTGTGTAATTTTGTAATTTTATTCTTTCTGTAATATGATATTGTTCATCTTTACGTCGTCTAGATTCTGTGTATGCTATATATATCGATGGGTATTCTAATGTAAGATCATCTAAATGAGATCGTAACTTCTTCGTTTGGTTACTGTTTACAACCGCTAGCCACTGGTAATCTTTAAAATCTTTACAGATACATACGCCTGGAGAAAGAATACTGAAGTCGATACTTATAATTGTCATTCATAACAGATAATTTTATAATATCTTATATATACTTTAAGTACTAAAGTTTCGTTTAATTAAAAATATATTATTTTTTTTAAAACTATTGCAAGATTCATAGTAAAAAAAGGGATAGGAGGGTGGGAGTATATCTATAGTCTTCTTATCTTTACTTTAATATTACTTTAAGTACTATAGAAGTACCTAGAAGGCGAGGAACACGCTACATAAAAATTTTACAAATGAAATCTTTTAGCTTTCTGAGGTAATATAAGGATATGGAAAATTCTGTACCTAAATATAAAATGTCAACGTTAGTAATTCTTAAATGTAAACACCACGGCGAAACTCCATTTTATGATTATGGATCGAGATCCACATGTAGAGCATGTATATTAGAAAGACGTAATATGCGTCGTAAAAATACAGAACTAAACGTTCACGATAAGAAATATAATCGTAAATACTGTAAGGATAACCCAGAAGTATTTAAAGCATCTAAAATTAGAAGAAAACAAGTTTAATATTATGAAAAAAGTAGTTTGCATTAACGATAAGAAACTTCCGCCTGGAACCGAAATTGTTGAGGGTGTAGAATATGAAGTAGAAGATATTTTCATTAACCCATTTGACCAAGTTGTTTATATTATAGCTGGTATTAACAACCAAGGTGAAACTAAACTAGGAATGATGTGGATTGGATATTTATCAACACGATTTAGGGAACTTGAAAAAGCAGAAGCAGTAGAAGAATATGCTTACGCATTGAACTAATGGAATACCCAGATAAAATATGGTGTAATGGTTGCGAGAATACAACTCCACATAATCCTAAGTTAGATGCAGTATCCATTGGGAATCTTGTTTGTAAGATTTGTAGAAAAGAAAATAAATTTGGAAATATGGAAAAACCAGAAAACTGGGTAGTTGTTAAAATTGTAGCTACCGACGCAAAACCAATATATAAAGTATTCGCATCTTGGTTTGGAGGATATCTAGATGGAGATAGATGGAAAATGAATAGTGGAATCAGGAATGTAGTTAACGAGGATGACACCTTCCATTTTCATGGATATTCAGGATCAATTTATAAATGTCAAAAAGGAGCATATGGTACTGGCACTAGTTTTACATCTGGAATTCTAGACAATGTAATGAACAAAACAGAAGAATCTGGATTTGGAACTATTGAAATTCTACCGGAAACCACTAATTGGATGGAACTGATCAAATGATATATCCAACAGAAATACACAAGCAAATTATAGCAAAAGAAAAAGCTAAATGCGTAATTAATAGTTGCGAAACTCAAGATCATATTATAGCGGCTGACAAATATATCATCTTATATCGTATTAAATTTGAAGACCGAGTAGGGTATAGTGACTTACGCAGACTTAAAGAAGAAAAATATCAAAAATTAATAAGTCCATCATGTTGAGATTACTTTGCTACTTTGGCTTCCATAAAATAGATAAAAGGATAATGACTAATTCAACTGGGTCAATTTATATTATACCTGAAGATGAAACAAAATTAGGAAACGAGGACATGAGATATGTTAAAAAGGAAGAAGGACATTGTAAATGGTGTGGAGATCTATTATCAAAAATATTAAGTAATGAAGACATACATATAGGAATATGAAAAACCGAATAACAAAAAAGTTACCACCATCAGTTAAAATTATATCAAATTTTACTTGGCACAAAAGACTGTATGTTTTAATAAAAAACCCTATAACATATTTATTTAAAGGTTATGTTGAGTATTAATGCTAACGGTCGTAGGTATATACAGTTGCGTAGATTTAGTAATAAGTTAATTAAAATAGATAAAATATGAAAACAGATAAAAGTAAATTAGAAGCACAACAGGAGCAATTGGATATACCTGTTGTTATACCCAGTGTTATTAGGAAGGGTTTCGTTCAAGCTATGAATGGAAACGAACTTTGGGTAAACACACAAACTGATGAAATAGTAAAATTTGTTATAAAAGACAGAGAAACCCAACGTAAATTATATTGTAAACACGTTAAAATTACAATAGAAGTTATTGATGAAGCTGAACTTGATTAACATTGGTATAACGGTTGAGTATAAACGTAGTGTTTAACTGAAATTAAATTGAAATATAAAACTTAAAAATATGATAAAAAGATTAATTGAAAAACTGAAAACATTACGTTTATAC
>Ga0233412_10001402_pt1 | contig 12603 bp, 11 predicted proteins | sample Na_anoxic_4_MG_FD_180667 | JGI IMG/M metagenome (GOLD analysis project Ga0233412, IMG submission 180667) | Seawater microbial communities from Saanich Inlet, British Columbia, Canada - Na_anoxic_4_MG | ecosystem: Environmental > Aquatic > Marine > Inlet | place: Canada: British Columbia... | reverse complement strand
AATATCAACATTCTCTACGTTTTCAATTATTGGGTCTCCTTCCTCATCAATAGTATATTCTTGTCTGATACCTGTGTCAAGGTCAAAATTACTGTCACAAGCAAATAGAATGATTAAGAATAAAAGTAGTATGATTTTTTTCATGAATAGCATTGATAAGTTCATTCCTAAAGCAGCAAAAGCTATGCCATTAATAATCTGGAACTTATTTTTCCCGGTCTATAACGTAGTTTACCATGGTCATCAAAGATTCTTTATAAGTTGATTCAGGGTAAGTGTTTAAAATAGCAATAGCCTCAGTCTGATATGCTTTCATTTTTTGGATGGTGTATTCGATACCTCCATTTGATTTGACGAATTCAATCACTTCTTTTACCCTTGATTTATCTTTATTGTGATTTTTCACAGAATTGATAAGCCATTTTCGTTCTTTTTTAGAACAATTATTGAGGGTATAGATCAAAGGTAAAGTCATTTTCTGCTCCTTGATATCAATTCCCGTTGGTTTGCCAATTTTTTCTTCCGAATAATCAAATAGGTCATCTTTAATTTGAAACGCTATTCCGATCAACTCACCAAATTTTCTCATTTTCTCCACCTCTTCTTTCGAAGCATCAACAGAGGTCGCGCCGATAGCAGTACAAGCTGCGATAAGTGTCGCCGTCTTTTTACGGATAATTTCAAAATATACCGCTTCGTTAATATCGAGGCGTCTTGCTTTTTCAATCTGCAACAATTCTCCTTCGCTCATTTCTCTTACAGCAATTGAGATATGCTTTAAAATATCAAAATCATCATTGTCAATAGACATTAACAAACCTTTTGACAATAGATAATCACCTACCAACACAGCAATCTTGTTCTTCCAGAGCGCATTTAAAGAGAAAAAACCACGACGTCTGTTACTATCATCAACCACATCGTCATGAACCAAAGTAGCAGTATGGATCAATTCAATAACAGAAGCTCCTCGATAAGTTCGTTCTTTAAAATCACCATTAGAAACCATTTTTGCAACGAGAAATACGAACATGGGCCGCATTTGTTTCCCCTTTCTCCTTACAATATAATGGGTGATTCTGTTAAGCAGAGATACATTTGAGATCATGGAAGCTTTGAATTTTGTTTCAAAGAATTCCATTTCCTTAAGAATGGGAAGTTTTATATGTTCGACGGTCTTCAAAGGCTTTCCAATTTACAACAAAAAAATTATTTTTTTTGTTGAATTTTCGCCCATGAATCTCTCAAAGCCACAGTTCTGTTAAAGACTAGTTTTTCGTTAGTTGAATCAGGGTCTACATTAAAATAGCCCAACCTTTGAAATTGAAAACTATCTCCGTCTATTGCTGTAGCCAGACTAGGTTCAATATAAGCCTTGTCTATTCTTTTCAGTGAATCGGGATTCAAAAATTCTTTAAAATCTTTGTCTTTGTGGGCGTCAGGAGCCTCATCTGTGAACAACCTGTCATACAGTCTGACCTCAGCTTCTAAGGCATGTTCAATAGAAACCCAATGAATGGTTCCTTTTACTTTTCTTTGACTGGCCTCAGATCCGCTTCCGCTTTTTGAATCAGGATCATAAGTACAATGAATTTCAGTTATTTCGTCATTTTCATTTTTAACCACATCGTTGGCCTGAATGATATATGCGTTTTTAAGCCTCACTTCTTTGCCTAATTTTAGTCTAAAGAATTTTTTATTGGCCACTTCTCTAAAATCTTCTCTCTCGATATAAATCTCTCTTGAAAAAGGAACTGTTCTAAATCCAGCATCCTCATCCTCGGGATTGTTCTCAGCAGTTAGTATTTCTTCTTGCCCTTCAGGATAATTAGTGATGACCACTTTTACAGGGTCAAGCACTGCCATAACTCTTGGAGCAACTTTATTCAATTCTTGTCTTATATGAAATTCGAGTAAGGCTAAGTCTGTTACATTATCTCTTTTCGCAATTCCTGCGGTTTCACTAAAATCACGAATCGAAGTCGGGGTATAGCCACGTCTTCTCAAACCAGATATGGTTGGCATTCGCGGATCATCCCAGCCATTTACATGACCTTCTTCAACTAATTGGAGCAATTTTCTTTTGCTCATCACAGTATAGCTCAAATTTCTCCTGGCAAATTCTCTTTGTTTAGGCCTGACATCCTTAGTGTCATAAACCTGATCTAAGAACCAATCGTATAATTCTCTATGATGTTTAAACTCTAAAGTACATAAGGAGTGAGAAATATGTTCAATATAATCTGATTCTCCATGGGTCCAATCATACATTGGATAGATCTTCCAAGACTCACCAGTTCGGTGATGTGCTCTGTGCAGAATGCGATACATTAGAGGGTCTCTCATTAACATGTTAGGAGAAGTCATATCGATTTTTGCCCGCAAAACATGTGTTCCTTCATTGAAGTCACCATTCTTCATTTTTTCAAATAAATCAAGGTTTTCTTCAACACTTCTGTTTCGAAAAGGGCTATTTACACCAGCTTGTGTGGGTGTTCCTTTTTGCTCGGCAATAAGTTTGCTATCCTGATCATCAACATAGGCTTTACCAGCTTTGATCATGAGTACGGCCCAATCATATAATTGTTGAAAATAATCAGATGAATAAAGCACCTCTGCCCACTCAAAACCCAGCCATTCGATATCCTTTTGAATGGCATCTACATATTCCTGTTCCTCTTTTTCAGGATTTGTGTCGTCAAATCGGAGGTTGACTGGCGCCCCGTATTTGATACCCAATCCAAAATTTAGACAGATTGATGCAGCGTGTCCTATATGCAAATATCCATTTGGTTCAGGTGGAAATCTGAATTTTAATTTGGACTTTTCCATGCCTTTTGCAAGGTCTTCCTCAACGATTTGTTCCAAAAAATTGAGAGATTTTTTTATTTCTGACATACTTTCAAATAAATGAAAGGCAAAATTACGTAAAATTGCTTAGTGAAAAAGCGAAAAGGGATAAAATTAAATCTTGAAACAGTATCCTTAAAATACCTTAAAAACCCAGTATTAATTTTGCGATATAAAAGAAAATAAAGATTCCGAAAATATCATTACTTGTAGTTATAAACGGACCCGTGGCAACTGCAGGGTCGATTCCTTTTTTGTCTAAAATAAGCGGAACAAAAGTGCCTATTAAAGAAGCAAGAATAATTACCAAAATCATGGCAATTGAAATTGTGATGCTGATATTGATATCATAATTAAGGAAAAAGCCAAATATAAAAATCAAGCCAGCTAATATTACTCCGTTGACAATACTTAGCCCAATTTCCTTAAACATTCGATTGATCATACTCCCTTTGATATCATCATTGGCCAAACCTTGAACGATAATAGCTGAAGACTGTACCCCAACATTACCAGCCATAGCTGCAATGAGTGGCGTGAAAAAGAACAATTCAGGATAGTTTAATAATGCGTCTTCAAATCCGCCCATGATCGAAGCTGCCGCAAGACCCCCAACTAAACCCAGAATTAACCAAGGAAGTCGTGCTTTTGTTTTTTCTAAAATACTATCATCGGCATCAATATCTTCGGTGATACCAGCAGCCATTTGATAATCTTTTTCGGCTTCTTCTTTTATAAGGTCTACGATATCATCAATGGTAATTCTTCCAATGAGAACGTTATCATCATCTACAACAGGAATGGCTTCTAAATCATACTTTTGCATAAGCCTTGCTACGTCTTCACCTTTGTCATTAACATGAACAGCATCAACTTTTGGAATGTAAATATTGGCAATCTTGTCTTTAGCAGAGGCAACCAAAAGATCTTTTAAAGACAATCTTCCGATGAGGTGGTTTTCTTTATCAACAACATAAATTGAATGAACTCTTCTTACTTCCTGAGCTTGAGATCTCATTTTTCGAACACAAGTAGGAACCATCCAGGTTTCTTTAACTTTCACCAATTCTTTTGCCATTAAACTACCTGCCGTTCCTTCCTCGTAACGCAGCAGTTCGACAATATCTTTGGCATGATCATCATCCTCAATTTCTGAGATAACTGCAGTAACCCTTTCTTCAGGAAGTTCTGAAATAATATCAGCTGCATCATCTGTGTCTAATTCATCTAATTCATCAGCAATTTCTTGGACCGAAAGATTTTTAAGAATCTTTTCCCTATCGTCCTCATCAATTTCTAATAAGGCTTCAGCAGAAAGTTCACTATCTAATAATTTAAAAAGATACGTGGCATCGCTAAGATTTAAGTCATCAATTATTTCAGCTATATCAGCGGGGTGTTCTTCGGATAATAAATCGAGAAGTGCCCGATTATCCTTGTTGGAAATCAGTAATTCAATATCATTAATGAATTCTTTTGTGATCTCAGATGCCATCTTCCTCAAGTCTTTTGGTTAGTTCAAGAAATTGCTCGACGCTTAATTGTTCTGGTCTTTGAGCAAATATAACATCTTCCTTCAATTTATCAGAAATCTGTAAAGATTTTAAACTATTTCGCAGCGTTTTTCTTCTTTGATTAAAAGCGGTTTTAACCACCCTAAAGAAAAATGCTACATCAACTTGTAATTGATAGTCTTTTTTTCTAACCAATCGAATAACACCAGAATCAACTTTTGGTGGCGGATTAAATACAGAAGGTGGAACCGAGAACAGGTATTCAACATCATAAAAAGCCTGGGTTAATACAGAAAGGATGCCATAGGTCTTACTGCCAGGTCCTGCAGCAATTCTCAATGCTACTTCCTTCTGGAACATACCGCTGAATTCAGGTATCTGATCTCGACACGCTATAGATTTAAATACAATCTGAGAAGAAATATTATAAGGAAAATTTCCGATAATGGCTATAGGCTCGTTGTTGAACTGAGTGGCCAAATCCATTTTTAAAAAGTCTGCATTGATAATTCTATCCGATAGATGGAGGTAATGACCTTTTAAATAGTCGATCGATTCAGGATCTATTTCAACCACCCAAATGGTCTTCTCTTTTTTTAAGAGGTATTTTGTTAAAACACCCATGCCAGGGCCTATTTCGAGCACGTGCTGGTATCCTTCAAAAGACAGGCTATCAGCAATTTTAGCAGCTATAGATTCGTCTTTTAAGAAGTGTTGTCCAAGATGTTTTTTAGCTCTTACACTCATGTTATCAATACATTATTTTTGAAAAAATTCACTTACAACTTTCATTTCAGTGCGAAATGCACCGAATTTATTCCCAAACTTTTTAAATATGGCTTGTCTGAGTTGGGGAGCATCTTTTTGGTAATAATCGAATAAAAGCTCCTTGGATTCGCAGGTGAATTGAATGGAATAAGTAATTCCTCCCATGTCTTCTTTTACAAGAACCTGGCTCATAATGGCTTTTAAAAATTTGCCGGTTGCCAATACATTTGGGATGTGGATATCCTGCATCCAGTTAAACCATTCATCATGGATGCTCTCGTCTACATTAATGGTTACATTATAAATATACATGTTGTTTTTTAAAAGTTTAAAGGTAGGGTTAATTGATCAATATTTTTAAAATCGCAGTATTGTAAATTCTAGATATCGTCTCCTCTGAGCTTTCTGTAATACTTCCTGGCATCAACTAAATAAATACTCGATGGAAATTCAAATATGATTTTCTCGAACATTTCCTGAGCCTTCTCAGAATCATTGAGGCGATCTTTGTAAAGTATTCCCAAAGCAAAAATACTATCATCAATTAATAAACTTTCAGGATGAAAATTAAGAATAGTGAGTAAGTTGGCTTCAGCTTTTGAATAGACCTCAAGCTTTTGATAAAATTTAGCCTGAGTGTATAATGCATCATCTTCAATCTGCTGTCCTTTGTATTGGTTTAAAACATAAGATAAGGTGTCAATGGCTTGTTGGTATTTTTTTTGAAAACCCAATAATTCTGCTTTGGCATAAATTTTTAAGCCTTCATTGAGGCTGTCTTTATTGCTGTTATTACCAATTTTCAGGCTCAGATCAAGCGCATCATTGGCGATCAGCTGAGACGTTGATGATTTCAAAACTTTTAACTGATTTTGTGCCCATTGGAAATCGCCTTTAAAATAAGAGGTTCTGGCCACTTTGAATCTGGCTTCCTGAGCAAGTTGACTATTCTTAAGGTCGTATTGGATCTGAGTATATAAAATCAACGCCTGGTTGAACTGGTCAGAAAACACAAGTATATCAGCAATTTTCATTTGAATAATTCCTTTTTCAAATGCTGATTCAGCAGATGGAATAATTTTTTTAAGATGCGCTATTGCTTTTTCAGGTTCATCATAGTCATAGGTTAGGAAATCAGCAAAAGACAAATGCAACTCCAAAGTTTCCTTGCCCTGCCCATATAATTGAATTAATTCCTGGTAGCGTTCTTCTATATTGCCTTTATCTTCCTTTTCGCTAAAAGAGAGGTTTTCAATCTTTAGCAGGTATATTTCAGCAAGTAACTTACTTTCTTTATTAAGTAAGACTTCTTCACTATGACTTAACATAAATTCAAACGCCTCCTTAGCAGTTTTAAAATCTTGTTTGTTAAATGACAGGTATCCTATTTGTCTTACTCTTTCAAGGTTCCCGGGTTTCCTTTTATATAAAGACTTTTCTTGAGTAAATGCCTTGCTATAATCTTGTTCTTGCATAAAGAGCCAGCTCAATAAGATGTTCCATGCATCATTAGGATCTGATTGTGCCCTTTTAAGTAGTAGCTTTTTAAACAAAAGATTGTTACCGTCATTTTTGTCTTCCGTGATAAAATTCCCTACATATCGCTGAACAGTTGAAAAATAGTTAGCATTTTTATCGACTAGATCGAGATAAAGACTGAACATTTTTTCAAGATCTCCTTTCTCCCCATAAATTTGCGCCTCACTGATTTCAGTATTGAGTTTAGGATTCAGTTCTTTTGCAATTTGATACGATAACAAAGCCTCGTCAAGCAGGTGATTCTGTCTGAAGGATCGACCAATCATGAATGTGAAGCCTGGATTTTTCCGTACATAATCAATAGATTGTTTATAATATTTTTCGGCAATTTCTGCTTGACCTTGTAATTGATGGTTGTATCCGAGTTCTATATAGAGATAGATTTGTTCCGGAAATCGCTGGATTTGTTCTTCAATAAGGGCTTGTGCTTCTTCATAAGATTCTACTTGCTGATAACATGTAAGTAATGACTTAAAGTAGTCCTGCCGAATGGGATTATTCTCAAATAGAGGTGTATATAAAAGTATGGCCTTGTCATATTCTCCTTTTCGAAAATATGAATTCGCTAATTCTGCACTTTGTGCATTTCCATAAATGGAGAACAGCAATAATATGATGATTACAATTGACCTCATAATATAATTGGCTAAAAGTATACTTTTCAGTTCAGTTTTTTAAATTATCTAATTCATAATATTAAATAAAAATATTAGTAGAGTCTTAATATTCTAATTGATTTTATTAGAATTTCTAAACAATGTTAAATATTTTATAAAATAAATTCCAAAATGTAACGTTATTTAAAAATGTCAGTCTTAATAGTATAAGATTACAATAACAAAAACCTTACAATTATGAACGAAGTAAAAACATTCTACGAAAGAGCAAAGCAAAGTGCAAAGAACCATATGAAAAATGGTCAAATAAACGATTATTTGAATGATTTGTTAATCATGAATCATTACAAAAAATTGATGGACGCTGCTTAGTCGTTGCTTTTAGATCGAATTAAATTAAACCTAATCGATCAGATCGAAACCGGTATATGCCTGTAAAACTTCAGGAATTTTGATACCCTCTTCGGTTTGGTAATTCTCTAAAAGTCCGGCCAATACTCTAGGTAATGCTAGAGAGCTACCATTCAGCGTGTGAGCCAATTGACTTTTCCCATCTTTATTTTTATAACGCAGTTTTAATCGATTTGCCTGGAATGTCTCGAAATTAGATACTGAACTAATTTCCAGCCATCTGTCCTGAGCGGTTGAAAAGACTTCGAAATCATAGGTTAATGCAGAAGTGAATCCAAGATCGCCTCCGCAGAGACGTAAAATTCTATAGGGTAATTTCAATTCTTGCAATATCCCTTTAATATGCTCCACCATACCATCCATGGCCTCATAAGATTTGTCAGGATGTTCAACCCTTACAATTTCTACCTTGTCAAACTGATGCAATCTGTTTAGACCTCTTACATGAGATCCATAAGAACCTGCTTCTCTTCTGAAACAAGGCGTATAGGCCGTGTTGCAGATAGGGAAATCACTTTCTTTTAGTAATACATCACGATAAAAATTGGTGACAGGTACTTCTGCAGTAGGAATAAGATATAGATTGTCTACCCCAACATGATACATTTGACCTTCTTTGTCAGGTAATTGCCCCGTTCCGAATCCTGAAGCTTCATTAATCATTAATGGAGGCTGAACCTCAGTGTATCCTGCAGCAGAATTTTTATCTAAAAAGTAGGCCACCATGGCTCTCTGTAGCTTTGCGCCCTTTCCTTTATAAACCGGAAATCCGGCACCAGTGATTTTATTCCCCAATTCAAAATCAATAATGTCATATTTCTTACAAAGATCCCAATGAGGCGTTGCTTTTTCGTGTAATATTGGGATGTCTCCTTCGCTGAAAACTACCTCGTTATCTTCTTCATTGCTGCCGGCAGGAACCAAAGCATGCGGAATATTTGGAATTTGATACAATAATTCATTTAATTCTTGCTCGATTTCTCCAAGGCTCTCAGAAAGATTTTTAGATTTTTCTTTTAATAAACCAGTCTTCTCTTTAGCAATATTCGCTTTTTGGACTTCTCCAGATTTAAATAGTTTCCCTATTTCTTTTGAGATCTTATTGCTATCAGAAAGAATATTGTCTAATTCTGCCTGGACGGCTCTCCTTTTACGATCAGATTCAAGAACTGATTCGATTAGCGTCTCAGCATTTTTGAAGTTACGAACAGCAAGTCCTTTGATAACTAAGTCTTTATTGTCGCGAATGTAAGGTAATGATAACATATGTTATTTTTTTGACTTGCAAAGATAAGTAATGCCAGTGGAAGAAGGAATGCTTATTTAATTTTCATAAGCCAATTTCTGGCTGATTTTTCATCTTTACTAATTTGCGTTGCTAATTCTTCAATTGATTCGAACTTTTTCTCATCCCTCAGGCGCATCAATACTTCAATTTGCATCGTGCTTCCATAAAGGTCATCTTTAAAATCTAAAAGATGTATTTCGATGGTTTGGCCTTTTCCCCCAACAGTAGGTCTAAAACCAATATTCATAATGCCAAAATTTGATTTTTCATTAAAATGGGCCTTTACGATATAAACACCTTTACTAGGGATTAATTTGTAATCTTCAGCAATATGCAAATTCACCGTAGGAAAATTAATTTTCCTGCCAATGCCTTGACCTGTAATTATTTTCCCGGTAAGAAGGTAATTATAACCTAGGTACTTATTGGCCTTTTCCATATCACCATTTTCTATGGCTTTTCTTATTTTAGTGGAGCTTACAGAAACGCTTTCTATTTCCTGAGCAGAAATTTCTTCTACTTTAAAGTCATATAATTCTCCATATTCAGAAAGCTGTTCAAAATTTCCCTCACGATTTTTTCCAAAATGATGATCATATCCGATTACAAGTTTTTTGATATTGAGTTGATTCACCAGGATATTTCTAACAAAATCCAATGCAGATAATCTTGAAAATGCTTTCGTGAAAGGTTCAATGATCAAATCGTCTAGCCCAAATTTTTCTAAAAGATGTATTTTTTCTTCCATGGTCGTAAGCATCTTGATATCATTGCTTTGATCAAGAACCATTCTTGGATGAGGGTAAAAAGTAAGTATCATTGATCTTTCAAAGTCTTTACTTTTAATTTGATTTAGCCTTTCAATAATTTTTTGATGACCAATATGAACTCCGTCAAAAGTTCCTATGGTAAGCACAGATAAATGCTCTTTGTGATCATAATTTTCTACCGACTGATGGACCCTCACGAAGCTGCTATTTAAAATTTGATATTTTCATCTATTTGATCTATGATTTGGGGCACTTTCTTAATTTTAAAAGAGGTTCTCACGTGAAGATTGCCATTTGAAGTGAATAAAAACAAGTTGCCTTCTCTTACGGGAAAGTAGCCCATGCTGCCCTTGCAATAACAGATGCGTCCAAAAATCATTTTCACCTTCTGAAGTTCATTATCCTTCAATATTATTTGCTTGTCATTTGGGTCAAATTCAAAATAAACGTATTCTGAATAGCTACTGTCCATTGTATTTTCAATAGTTTTTCTTTTGTAATGGTATTTTATTACAATTTTTTCTCCATCTGTAACTTCTGGGTATAATTTACCAGTGCTGTCATAGGCAAGGTTTAGTGCAGAATTTTTAAATACTTCAAACGAGCAGTCTCCGTTTTCCGGGCAGTTTATATGCGGTGGCGGAAGCGATACTCTATCATCGCTTTTTTGCTCTTTGGTGGCGGAACACGAAAGGCTTAAAAATAAAAGGCTACATAAAAAAAGTCTCATTCTATTCTATTGAGTAATTCATTCATAAGACGTTGCAAAACAAAGTTCATGAATTAGTTTATTACTATAAATGATCAAATGTTCAGGCAAAAATAAGGTTTTCAATGTTTCAAAGTAAGATTGTACTTAAAAAAAATAATCCATCTCTGTTTAATCTTAAGCGTATAAATAATAAATTGAAACTCCCAGGAATTCGATTAGAAGAAAATAAGAAACATTATATAAATGTTGAAAAGTTAGGCATAAATTAATTCAGAAAAGATTGTTGAAAATTCATATTTTTGTTGGTCTTCATTAATACATGCTAGAAAATGACCAGAAATCATAATAGATTTTTCATACTCCTTTTTATCTGCTTTACAAATTTCATAGTTGCTCAGCAAAGAAATCTGTGGTCAAGAATAGACGATGGTGGTATAAAAAAAGAAGAATTACTTCGAAAATCGAATATTGATAAACATAAATCTTACGCATTAGACCTTGAAAGCTTGGAGAGAACCCTACTCGAGTCTCCAAAAAAAGAGGCTACTATTGGGAAGTCTAATAAAAAGATTCTTTTCCCTGATGGAAGAGGAGGGATGGTTACCTATTTGGTGAAGGAAGCTTCTGTTATGCATCCCGATTTGGCAAGAAAATTTCCGAATAACAAATCTTATGTTGGTGTTTCGGAAAAAAACGGTTCCAAAAGAATTCGATTTAGTATCAATGAATTGGGCTTAAATGCGGTAATCCGAGATGTGAACCAAAATGTGCAGTATATAGAGCCGCTAACACGTGACAAAAAGAATTATAAATTATTTTACAGAGCTGATTTAGGTGGAGATGGGAAATTTCAGTGTTTTACTGAACAAGAGAAAAATATTCAAAAGGCTTTGCAGGGATTAAAGATAACTGATGATGGGAAGCTAAGAACTTACAGGCTGGCTTTGGCAACAACGGGTGAATATTCTCAGTTTCATATCGAGGATCAAAATGCTGAAAACAAAACTGATGAAGAAAAAACGGCGATTGTGTTGTCGGCTGTCACCACGGCATTAACACAGGTAAATGCCATCTATGAAACAGATCTTGCAGTGACAATGCAATTGGTGGCCAATAATGATGAATTGATCTATTTAAATCCTGATACTGATCCTTATACGAATCTTACGGGCAGCTTATTGCTTGATGAAAATCAGGCTAATCTTGACAATGTCATAGAGACTGATAATTATGACATGGGACACGTTTTTAGCACAGGTGGTGGTGGAGTAGCAAGTCTTTCAGTTGTTTGTAGAAATGGATCAAAGGCGCGTGGTACAACTGGATTGCCAGAGCCAATTGGAGATTATTTTTATTATGACTATGTGGCCCACGAAATGGGACATCAATTTGGTGCGAACCATTCTTTTAATGGGGATGACGGAAACTGTGCAGGTGAAAACCGAAATGATCAAACAGCCGTGGAGCCAGGTAGTGGTTCTTCATTAATGTCTTATGCAGGTCTTTGCGGATCTCAAAACGTTCAAGGTAGTGTAGATCCTTATTTTCACATTATTAGTATCGAAGAAATAAGAGATTATATCACTAATGGTCTTGGAGCTAGTTGTCCAACTGAATCAAATTTGATTTTTAATGCCAATGCACCGATTGTTGATGCAGGGGAAGATTTTACCATACCCATCGGAACACCTTATAGATTAGTCGGCACAGGGACTGACACAGACGGTGATCAACTTTCCTTCTCATGGGAGCAGGTAGACAATCAAATTACTGCAGTCCCTCCAAGTGGTACTTCAACTTCAGGGGCATTATACAGATCACACAAACCCTCCTTGGATCCGGTTAGATACCTTCCAAAATTAACAACTCTCGCTACAGGTGTTATTTCTTCAACATGGGAAGTGACGCCTCTTGTTGAAAGAGAAATGAATTTTATTTTATCTGTAAGAGATAATCACGCCGAAGCAGGTCAGGTTTCTACAGATGATCTGAAAGTAAATGTAACGGCTTCAGCCGGACCGTTTTTGGTGACTTCTCAGGCAACCGAGAACCTCATTTGGACGCAGGGTGAACAAGAAATAATTACTTGGGACGTTGCAGGAACAGATGGGAATGGTTTAAATGTGTCACAAGT
>Ga0233412_10001401_pt1 | contig 12609 bp, 13 predicted proteins | sample Na_anoxic_4_MG_FD_180667 | JGI IMG/M metagenome (GOLD analysis project Ga0233412, IMG submission 180667) | Seawater microbial communities from Saanich Inlet, British Columbia, Canada - Na_anoxic_4_MG | ecosystem: Environmental > Aquatic > Marine > Inlet | place: Canada: British Columbia... | reverse complement strand
TGAACTATATACTTTCACTGGTTTAAATTTTTCTGTCCGTTGTTCACATGATTTGTCTATATCACTTATTTTATAATCAGCGTCCACAGTTTTTAATTCCTTTTCCAGTATTACAATTAAGTCATTAACTTCTTTAACGGATAGTGTACTATTACTTAATTCTTTAATACGATCTTCTTCAACAATTAAATAAAAAAGTTTACCATTATCAGGCGATGAATTTACCCAATTCATTCTACTTAATACTGAATCAACATCCTTTCGATAATTGGGATATTGTCCATAATATTTTTGAATACGTTTATCAAGAATCTGCTTATCCCCATAAATTGGATTATTAGTAATATCTTGTAATGTTTTTTCATGTGATAATTTTTCTCGTAACAAGATTATATCATTGTAAAATTTATTTTTGTTAAATTTGGTTGCATCTTTTACTGTGTTATCATATTCACTTTCAAGTGTTTGCACGATATTATCAAAATCTTTAACATATAAATCATTAAAATTAAATCTAAATCGTTCTACAACTTCGTTAAAATGTATTATTGTTTTACACTTATTTAATTTTGTTTTAAGAGAATGTAATATTTTACTTATATTTGGCATTATTTTTTTGACAATATTTACATAAAACTCTTTGGATATTTCTTCCTCGGGAAATAAATACAAAGTAGTTTCTTCAAAGGGAAAATCTGTTTTGGTATCAGTAATATCAGATTTTTTTAAAGAAATCTTGTTAAACTGTAATTTACTTGATGCAATCAAATCACCTTGATTACCCTCTTTTCCCTCTGATGTATTTATTGGTACAGTAAATTTATCATTATTTATAACTTTAATTTTCCTCGTATAGCTACCATCAATTGATGGTTCTGAATTAGAATTTCGAATCATAATATTATCTCCATCTTTAAGACCATGATTTTTGACTGTTACGATTGCTTCAATATTTTTGTCAATATTTTCTATTTTACCAACTACCTGTAAATGATCAAAATATGGTTCATAACCTTTCAATGTTTCCATGATATTTGTTTTATTCGGGCCAATTACATAGAATCCTACTAAATTTACTAGATCTCCGTTAACTAATGTATTTTTGGCAGTTCTAATATAATTATCATCTTCGTCTACTATATCGTAATAAGTATCCAAAGGTCCAGCACCAATATGTTCCTTCCAATATTTATTATCGATGTTGAAATAACGTAGAAGATTTGTATATTCTTTTAGATAAAAATGATATCCAACATCTTTTTTGTTCAAATCGGTTTTAATTAAAAACGGTCTACGCAAATCAAATAATTTTTTAATATATTTTTTAAGAGTAATCGTGTCTTTATTGTATTCATCTTCAAGTTTTAGTTCTTTATTTATTTCAGTAAAAAAATCCTCGAATTCAATACCTTTATCACTTGCTGCATTTATATATTTTTCTAATATGTCATCATTTGATGTATCTCCTCCAATTTCAAGTTTCTTATAAATCTTTTGCTTATCAAGTACAACTGGAATAATCCAATTTAAATTAAAATTAAAATCTAAAACATCTTCCATACTATCATATACATCCATGCCTTTGTGTAAATCACGTTTAGCTTTATTTTTGAGGTCAACGATTTGCTTTGCATATGCGAGATATTTATTCTGATATCTTCTGTTATTTTGTTTATCTATAGGTAAGTTTTGTATCAATGAATTATACACATCCATTTCATAAACTTTATCATCGTCGATCACTTGTTCCATTACATCAATTTCCTGTTTGGTTTCTATTATAATCTCTTCGTCCTCAAAATATTTATCAATGTTATTAGCATTATTTTGAATACTAGTCATTACAGTATATATTACTAGTAGATTTTTTAAATAAGTTAAACCTAAATACTTTTATAATGAAAATTTTTCATTAAATATAAAAAATTAATTCTATCTAGGAATATCAATATAGGTTTTTCGAAGACGCATTAAAATCATGATATGCCCTTGGCGTTTTTTATAAAATATATTTGTATCTTTTATTCGTTCAGGATATTTATCTATCCATTGACGGCATTTTAGGCTAATCATTTGATAATATTTTCTTGTATTAATGGTATTATATTTTGTAAAATAATGTTCATAACATCGACATGCGATTGTGTTTTCTTTACTCACTTCTAAATATAACTCATTATCTTCTTTCATAAAATTTTTAATTAAAAATTCGCACAATTTTTTACATTTCCCTTTTCCTCTCCATTTTTCCATTACATTAAAGCAACGAATCATATAATGATTTTTTTTATTTTTTCCAAAAAAATATTTTGCATAATCATTATTATACAAAAATATGAAGGCATAGCTAACCAATTCCTTTTTGGATGTTTCGTATGCACAATATGATTTATCATAATCCATCATTTCCCAAAAATAGTCTTCATAATCTTCATATTCGTGCTTTAATTCTTTCAAGAATTTTAAATCATTTAGTTCTTCAAAAGGAAAATCATAATCAAAATTACGAAGATAAAACATATTAGTAATATGTTTTAAAAATAAATCCCAATTTGTACACCTTTTTTTTCAAAATTATATTTTTCATAAAAAGGTAAAATATCCTCGGAACAATCTGCAATGATCTTATAACACCCTTTATCTTTTGCATATAAAATTAAATGATTTATAATTGCATTTCCGAGCTTATATCCTCGATAATTTTTATCTACGATAATATCTTCCATATGTCCTACTAGGCCACCACCTCTTATAAATTTATATTCGATAAATAAAGATCCACTTGCTATAATTTTTTGGTTGGTTTCAATCACAAATATGTCACTTTGACATTTATAAAATATTTTTTTAAAAGTATCCCGTGTTAATGGTGGGGCATTAGTTAATTGGGATAAAAGATCACAATATCCCTTATCAACATCATCGACTTCTAATCGACGTATTTTCATTATTATATCCAATGTATATAATAATGAAAAAAAATTATATTTAATAATAATAATGAATATAGATTTAAAAAAAATAATTAAAGAAAGAAAAACAGAAATTTTTTTACTTATTATAATTTTGTTTATAATATCATTTATTAAATTATTTCTAAATTTTGTTCTTGACTATCGAGTGGTTATTATTTTAATTGCAATTGCATGGTATACCGGATATTTAAATAAACTTCAAGAAAAATATTTAACTTTTAATTTTGCTTTGCCTTTTCTAAGTAAGACTTCTTAATTTCATCAATTTGATTAACGATGATTTTTAAACATGATTCTATTTTTTTCTTGCAATCATTTTCTGTAAATTTATTTTTTTTGAGAGACATTCGTACTACTAATTTATTATCAAGTGGATGGGGTATTACGTATCCGGCGTATTCTACATCACTATCGTAAAATAAATAAATTTGTAATAAATTTCCAATAGTGTCATTTTCATCGTAAAAGGTAAAATCGTAGGCATATAAATTTGTAGGGCTTTGTTCAACTGAGACCTTATCTTCATTTGGATCATTATTAATTTTTTCAATAATTGTTAAACAGCGATCTTTAAATAAGTCACACCCAATAGTAAAAATATCTTTGACATGTATTTCTCCAGTGGATTCTATTTGAAAACAGTATGATAACGGTTTATTATCATCAGTTTTTTTATAATATCTTTCTTTTTTTAACATTTCAAATTTTTTAACATCATCATTTGTATCTAATTTTCCATCTTTTTTTTCTTGCGTAATTATTTTTTGTAGTTCATTATAATCCTCTTCAAACTTGTAAACTGCTTTTGATACAGGACAAAAATATGCACCCCCTTGTTTATGGGTATTTTTAGTTATCATACATTTAATATCCATCTCTTGATGTTGTTTCAATCTACAAATTAACATATTAGTTTGTGCAAATAATTTGTTAGGAGATATATTCTGCTCTTTATATGATATTTTAAAATCCTCCGGTGTGATATCAATAATCTCTTCTGTAGTGTTTTCAATTTTTAATTCGAGAATTAATTCATCTAAATCTTTTTTATCTAATTCTTTATGAATTAGTGGTAGTAATGCTAAACGCATTGTTAGAAAATCATTATTAAAAACTGAAGTATTTTTATAAAATTTCACATCATTTCGATTGATAGCAAAAGAATTAATATCAACAAGAATACTTCTACGGATACCATTGATTAAAGCAGTCTCATATTTTGACTTTTGTTTTGGATTATTTACTTTAAAAGATACCATATTATTTTTATCATCAAATTGAAAATCGGTGACAGTATTCATATTTTATTTATATTTAGCAATTTTTAAATTTTCAAATTTTTAAATTATTACAAATTTAAATTACCAAATTAAGAACTAACGAGTTTATTCCTTAATATTTTTGTATTTTTTGAAAAATATATGGATAGATACATTTTATTTTATAGCAATTATTGCCAACATTGTAAAGATTTTGTTCAACAACTTTATAAAAGTAATTTTAATGAAAAGTTTCAAAAAATATGTGTAGATGGTAAAAATAATATTCCAAAAGAGATTAACACTGTTCCAACTATTATTGTATCACGTTTTCCAAGACCTATGGCAGGGGAAGAAGCATTCCACTGGTTAAGAGGTATGAATATGTCTTCTCTTCAAGAAAAAGAATCCCAAGATACTAAAACACCCAAATCATCTAATAAGGATGGTGATCCTACTAATCAAAATTATTCGATGGGTGCTGTTTCGGCATTTAGTTCCACAATGGGTGGTTATTCAGATAATTTTTCATATTTAGGTGATTCATCCGCGCCGATAGAACATAATTTTACATTTTTAGATAAAAATAATGAAGCAAAGATACGAACTCCTAATGATGGAGGAATTGATACAAGTTCTGGAAAAAAATCGGAAATTGATAATGCTTACGAGAAAATGATGTCACAAAGATCAAAAGAAATATCTGGACCTCCAGCACGAATTTAAATATTTATAATAAATAATATATATTTAAAGAATTATCTATTACTACATAAATGATTACTAATTTAACAAAATTTAATAAAACTATTTCACAATTTATCGATAATTTAATTGAAACATATTCTGATAATACATATTATGAAAAGGAGATTGGAATATTCAAAATAAAGTTTGAATTACTTAGAAAAACAAATCCACAAAAATGTTTAGAAAACTTTCTAATTAAAATTTATCCCTATAAAAAACAAATCATGAATGAAGAAGAGACATTTTTTATGAATAAAGATTATTCAAATGATACTAACCAAGATGATAATTTAATTAAAGCATTAAAAATTAAAGAATTGTGTGAAAATACTATGTCTAGTGAAATTAAAAAAAGTATTTTTACTTATTTTCAAGTTTTAATTGTCTTATCGGAACGTTGTGTTGCCGATAAAATAAATAATCAAAATTCAAATGATATTTAGTAAACATTTATAAAGGTTTAAAAAGAACCGCGGATAATAAATTATAATAAAAATATAAGATAAAACAATGAGTACTACAGAAAACATTAATAAAATTGTAATAGAATTTTGTGGAGATTTATTGTCTGTTTATCCAAATTTAAAAGATAAAATTGATAACTGTAAAAATAGAATAGAGAAAAATGGAAAAACCAAATATTATTTGGAATATTTTATAAGACATGTTTATCCTTATATGGATATAATTTCATTATGTGATTTTGAAAAATGTCAAGAAGATAATTTTTCCATTATATATGGCATTAAATTCCAAGATATATGGGAAACAAATATTACAGTCGGTTCGAAACATGCAATTTGGAGATATCTACACACATTTTATCTTTTAATTCAGAGACATCCAAAAATTGAACTAATTTTACAAAAATATAAGGATCATGATTTATATGAAAAAATGATGCAAATATTTAATGATAATGATACATTAATCAAAAATATAATGAATAGTAGTGCGAAATTTGCTGAAGAAATATTGAAGGAACAGGCACAGGCACAGGCACATGCACAGGAGAATTCACCAGAACAGTCAAATACAAATAGTAGTAATCCTTTTATAGATCCTAATGTTGATGAAAAAGATTTTGAAAAAAACTTTTTAAATTCTGGAATCGGAAACTTAGCAAAAGAAATATCTGAGGAAATTAATCCAGATGAATTAGAAGGATTAAATAATCCTGAAGATTTATTTAGTTCACTTTTGGGGGGAAAAGGAGGAAGTGGTGGTATTGGAAATTTAATACAAAAAGTCGGAAGTAAGTTACAAAATAAATTACAGTCCGGAGAATTAAATGAACAATCATTAATAAATGAGGCACAAAATATGATGGGAATGTTAAATCCAAACATGAAAAATATGATGGGAATGGGATCAATGTTTGGTGCATTTGGTGGTGGATCAAATAAAAAGAAAAAAAGGTCACGAAAAAATAAGAAAAAATAAGAAAAAATAATCAATATTCGATTGTTAGTTTAATAATCGGATAAATATTTTAATTTAGTAGATAGTTTATGAGATAAAAATAAAAATAATTTATTATATTAAATAAGTAGAATGGTTTTGAATAAAATAGTAATAGAAAAAAATGATGTATTTTGGTTTCAAAATCCAAAAATATTATTTAGCAATAATAGATGGGTTGAATTTTTTCCAAGTCCCCAATTAACTTTATACGAAAAATTGAACAGTTTAGTTCGGTTATCATTTTATATTTCTTTGGTATTATTAATTTTTTATAAAAATTATCTGTATTTATATATTCCTATTTTTACTATGATATTTACATATTTAATATATCGAAATAATAGTGGAAATCAGGTAGTTGAAGGGATGAAAAGTCCGGGATTGTTTCAATCAGAATTAGCAGCGGGTGATCCTGAAATACAAGATATGAGATTAAAATTACAATCCGATGATAGTAAACAACTTGCAATTGAGGGAAATTGTACATTACCAACTATTACAAATCCATTTATGAATATTAATCAAATTACCGATCAAAGAAATAAACCACATGCATGTAAATATTATGATAATGAAGAAGTTGCAAAGAAAGTAGAGAGGGATTTTAATTATAATTTATACCGTGATGTATCAGATTTATATAGTAAAAAAAATTCTCAACGTGAATATTATACAATGCCATCAACCACAATACCAAATGATCAAACATCATTTGCTAGATGGTGTTATTTGAACCCACCGACTTGTAAGGAAGAGAGTGTAAGATGTGTTCCATACACAATGCAACCACCATTACCTGGAAAGGGATTGGCAGACTTAGAATTACAATAGAAATCTGAAACATAACTATCTTGGTCATATTATAATAATTTAAAAGGATTTTCATATACAATTTTATTATGGAATTTTTATTTGATCAGAAAGCAGTACATTGGCATTCATTTTTTTTAAAAATTCATTTACCTAATACATTAAATATGAATCAAATAAGTTATAAAATAAAGATAGATATATCATTTGATAAGAATCATGATAGCAAAATATTTTATTGGAGTAAGGAAAGCAGATGGATACCGTTATTCGAGGAAAATTTTTTTTTAAGTAAAGAGAAATTACAATTAAAAGGTACTTTCACTGAAGAAATCCAACCTTATCAGAACAATGGATTGCATTGTTATAGTCATTTGCATGATATAAATAACATTCTTTCAATAAAAGTAAATGAATATTATCAAAAAGTAATAAAATTATTGGGAGAATAAAAGATAAATATAAATATATGATTTAGAATAAAAATTTTTTTTTATTGATATTATATATATTATGAGACAGAAAAATACTCGTCGAAATTATGATGTGGATGAAGAACAAGATACTAATATGGCGAATGAAAAAATATCAAATTATCATACACAAAATCTTACCCCAAAACAGTCTAATAGACAGGGATATTTAAATTCATTAACAGCTGTCGGAAATTTACCTTCAGGTAATTATGATGGTTTTGCCCAAGTTGTTAACAGAGAATCACAATTAAGGAATGGTATAACTGGAAATTCTACAACTCACTACAAAGAAAAAAATAAAAAGATATTACGTTCTCGACCATTTAATGTCGGATATATGGGAGCTGGACAAACATATGTCAAAGATGTGCCTCTTAACTCCCAAATAGTTCAGGGTGTTGATACGAGAGTGAAGAAGTCAACTGATAGTTTATCAGGAGTGTCGATAGATAGATTTATTCCTCTAGTTCCATGTTTAGAAAAAAATGTCCAAAATACTTCACATATTATTCCAGAGTACTGGGTTCGTGGAGGTATGAGTACCCGAGGATTATTACAAAATATTGATTATTATAAAATGTGTGGAATTAAGAGATAATTTATTTTTTATTTTTAAGAGAATACAAATAAAAGATTATAGAAATATTTTATTTCTATAATATATAATATGAGTTCTAATAGGTTAATCTATGACACATGTGCCTATAAAAAAACCCTTGATCAAAGTACTGGTCCATTTTCATACTCTATGTACCCTGGTAAATATGAAAATTGTGCAAAATGTCGTATTGAATTGGGTCAAATGGGAGGTAATGGCGTCAGTTTATACAGCGGTAATTTAGTGGATTTAGAAAGTGATCTTCGTGGACAAACAAGACCTGCGTCATTGTGCCCAGCTAAACATTATCAACCAATGTGCAAAAAGCCAAATAGCACTGGAGATGGATTACCATGTGATCCAGCTACCCAATACCCATTAGTAAATCAACCATCATGCCAAATGGTAAGATATCCCCCAGTTCCAATGCCTCCACAAACTCAAGTACAAACATGCCCACAACCTAATGTTAAGAGAGTATATAGAAATGAATGTGGTCCATCACCAAACACTAATTAAATATATGTAAAATTCAAAAATAATTAAGAATTAATAAATTATAATTCTTAATCAGTTGAAATTTTTTTTTTATTCTATTATAATTATTATATAACACATGAGTTTTAATAGATTAATGTATGATCATTGTGAAGGTAAAAAAAGGCTAGATCAGTCGGTCGGCCCAGGGAATTATAAAACAAATACCCCTGTTCTTTGTGGAAATTGTCTCCAAACTGACCCACATATTCAGCCAAATCGTACTGGGGTAAGTTTAAATAGTGGTGTAAATTGGCGATTTTATGCAGGACCAATTGATGTTGAATCGGATTTGTTTAATTTAAACCGCGTAGCATCTAGATGTCCTAAGAATAAATATCAACCTATGGGTGGCGCATGTAAATGCACAAATCAAGGTCAACCACGTGGAGCAGGAGTAATTTCCGAATGTTCCCCCCAAGAAAATTTCTCAAATAAACAAGCACGGTTTAGAACACAGGGTCAGCGATGCAATGATAATAATTTAGTAAGCGTACCGGAATGTTATTTTGGCACAGAAGATACTAGATTAAGCAATCCACCGTCATCATTAAGAGGCACTGGAATAAATAGATTTGATCCATTATGTTTCGATCCCCAAGAAAAAATTTTTTTCCCAGGAGACTATCATGTATCGACAAGACTTGTTTTCAGAGATAATCATCGACCTTGCATACCCTCATTAGAAACCATTTCTGCCAAACCATTACCCGATGCAGAGCCATTACCTTGTGCTGAAACACAAAAAACATGTGCAGCATTCGCAAAACCAATGTTTCAATATGATGTTTGTGGATAGATTTTAATAAATAAATTAAAAAAAGTGATTTTTTTTAATTTAAAGTTATTTCTAGAACTATTAAGATGAACACAAGTGATGTTTTTTACGAATCTAGTGATGTAGACCCAGTTGGAGAATTTGATAAAATGGATATTCCTGATACAATTCTTCGAGGAATATTTTCTCATGGTTGGGAAAAACCAAGTCCTATTCAACAAAAGGCCATTCAACCTTTCATATCTGGAAGAGATATGATTGCCCAAGCCCAGTCTGGGACTGGTAAAACAGGGAGTTTTTGTATTGGAAGTATGGCTCGTATAGATAGTACTTTGAAAAAACCACAGGTACTTATGTTATCTCCTGTACATGATTTGGCGATACAGACATATAATATCGTTAAATCCCTTGCAAGTTTTAGTGATATTCAAAGTACTCTATTGATTGGTAAAGGTTTAGGAGGGATTGGATTAAGTAGTCGATATAGTGACCGAAAGGATATTCCCGAGCCAGACTTTAATGCGCATGTTATCGTAGGAACTCCTGGACGTGTACTTGATTGTATACGTCGTAGAAAACTAAGTAATGATAACCTCAAAGTTTTCATTTTAGATGAAGCTGATGAAATTCTTTCCAAAGGTTTTAAAGAACAGATTAGAAATATTTTTTCTACTATTCCCGAGGAAGTTCAAATTACCCTTTTTAGTGCAACGATGCCACCAGATATCTTGGAACTATCAAATAGTTTTATGAGAAATCCAACACGTATTTTGGTAAATTCAGAGGAATTAACTTTGGAAGGTATCAAACAATTTTATGTATATGTTGATTCTGAACAACAGAAAATTGATGTTCTCGAAGATATTTATGAAACAATTTCGGTTACTCAAGCAATTCTTTTTGTGAATTCCAAACCAAAGGCAATTCAATTAAAAGAGATATTAGAAAAACAGAATTATACTATATCAGTGATGCATGGTGGATTGAATCAGTATGAAAGAAATGATGTCCTAAATTCGTTTAGAAGTGGCCACGAAAGAATTTTGATTGCAACGGATATTCTATCTAGAGGAATTGATATTCAGCAAATTTCGTTAGTTATCAATTATGATATGCCATTTAGAGTAGAACAATATATTCATCGTATTGGAAGAAGTGGACGGTATGGACGCAAGGGCGTTGGAATCAATCTGATTGTTCCGAATGATGTACATGCTCTAAAACGGATAGAACAATTTTATGCTACAAGCATTGAATCTTTGCCACAAAATTATGGAAGTTATCTTTAATTATTACATTTATGCAAATATTACGGATATAGGTTATAAATATTATCTTATAAGATATTAAGTTTAGATGGAATTTGTACTCGTTTCTGGAATAATTGGATTAGGTTATGTATTTAGTAAGAATCAAGAAGCAAGATTTACTAAAAAAAAAATTATTGGTAAAACAAATAAACATCAAATACCAAGTGGTAACAATATTTATGAAAACAAACGAAGTCAAGAAGTTTGGAATGATCAACAGCAAAGAGCAAACGAGATTTTTTCAAAAAGTAAAAATTCATTAGAAAGTAATTATATGATTGCTGGACCACCTGTTCCTATATTTAATAAAGTTGATGGAACGGAAAATAAATTACCACTGGAATTCACAAGTAGTCCTGAATTAAAAGAGAACGTCGAGAAAGTAGATCAACAATTAAGCAAACAAATATATCATCCAAATATTGATCCTGCTATAAATGATCTTACACTTCCATACAAGGACAATGATTATATGGCGGCGGGAGGATGGGGAGGTATTAGTTTAACAGGAAATACGATAAACCCAAAAGATTTTTTACATAACAATATGACCCCATTTTTTGGAAGCAGTGTCAGACAAAATGTTGATGAATATGCGAACAGAGCAACTTTAGAAAATTTTACTGGTCAAATGGATAATTATATGCAGAAGCAGGAAGTAAAAAGAGATGATCTTTTTATGCCTGTAGCAAATTTAACGAATCCGTACGGATATTCTAATTTGGATGGATATAATTACGATAGATATATTGTTTCAAATAAAAGAAATAATGAAGCTCCAGTCGAACCGATACGAGTTGGACCTGGGTTAAATGATGGGTTTACTTGGAAACCTTCTGGTGGATTTCAACAAGAAAAAACAAGGGAAGCAGTATTACCAAAAAATGTTGATGAATTACGCGTTAAGACAAATCCTAAAGTATCATTTGAAGGAAGAATTGTTCCAGGAAAACATATTGCAAAACCAGGTAAAGTTGGGGAAGTTCATAAAAATACTCCAGATACTTTTTATGTCAATACTCCTGACAGACTATTTACTACAGTGGGAGAAACCACTGGACCAAGACAACGACCTGATATTGTTATGAAATTTACAAATAGAAAAACGACTGAATTAAAATCGAGAGTTGGTCCTGTTGCACCAGCAGAAATTGGATCACAACAACAAATGCGACCAGCATTTAGAAAATCAGCTAAATTTAATTATGCTGGAGCTGGACCTCGAAATTCACAAGCACAAGGTCAGTGGGGTATCACAGGACCTAATGCACAAATTCCTAATGATTATGGGCGCAGTTCAATGAAAGTAAGACCAAATATGCGACAAAAAACGGGTGGGAAAATGCAAATTTCTAACTTCAGTGCTCCAAATAAGGTAGATATGCCTCCAAATAATCCAAATGTCAGACCTACTAAAAAAACAAATGTTATCGGAAATCCTCGTCCAATGGGTAATTTCCAGAATACTGGTCCATATAAGCCAAAAGTGTATGATCCAAACGATATTCCAAGAACGACTATTAAGGAAACCAATATTAATAATAACCGCGCGGGTAACTTCCAAAGCACCGGTCCATACAAACAACAAGTATACGACCCCAACGATGTTACGAGGACGACTATTAAGGAAACAAACATTAATAATAATCGGA
>Ga0233412_10001400_pt1 | contig 12613 bp, 15 predicted proteins | sample Na_anoxic_4_MG_FD_180667 | JGI IMG/M metagenome (GOLD analysis project Ga0233412, IMG submission 180667) | Seawater microbial communities from Saanich Inlet, British Columbia, Canada - Na_anoxic_4_MG | ecosystem: Environmental > Aquatic > Marine > Inlet | place: Canada: British Columbia... | reverse complement strand
ATCTTCCTTCAGGCCTAATCTCATTATTTACAATTAATTTGTCTATATTATTATTTGTAGCAATATTTGTATCAATATTTTTAACCTTTTTATCCATTTTATCATTCATTTCTTTATTAATATTCTCAAATTGTTCAATACTTTTAGATAAATTATCATTATTTTTCACTAAAATTGTTTCTTGATTATGAGTATTTGTTAAATTATTACTTTGTTCAAAAAATTCATTTATTTGACTTCTAGGTTTAGGTATATTACTTAATCCTCTATCTTCAATAATTTTATTATATTTATCTTGTGAATTAAAACCTTTTTCAATTATTTGTGTATTATTTTGTGGATTCATATCTTGTGGTATATGATCTTCTCTCATCGAATGCATTTGTGAATAATCATCTTCTAAATCACCTGCATGACTTGTCATTTGTGGTGGCTCTAATACTGGATCAAACTCATTATTAGAATTACCACTATTATCGAACGTATAATCTTGTATATTAGTTCTATTATTATTTGTATTATTTTGTTCAGATTCTATTACATTATTATTTATATTTTCTTTTATTTTTGGTAAACATAAATTTAAAACTTTTTTATTCATTAATTCAATATATTTATTCATTGAATATCCCTGTGGTGGATCATTCGATACATTTGAACCAACATAATCCATTGTCATAAAAATATCCTGATTAAAATGTTCATTTACATTAATATTATATTCATCATTAATAACCTTTTGGATGACATTTTTTAGAATATTAAAATTATTTTTAGAAAAAAATACTTTATCCATTATATATATTTAATATATATTTATAAATAAGTTTTTACATTATTAATAAATTATTTTTTAAAAAATAATTTATTAATATATGATATAATGAATAACGTAATGCATTCTCAATTTCCAGAATCAATTAGTGAAAAAATACCAATAACTAACCAAAATTATAATGACCAAATTATTAAACAACCGCAACCAAATATAAAAAAAGGTAGAGATAATTTTAGATTCATAATTGATAGTAGAGATAGAGATTATAAATTATACCCAAATCCAAATAACTACGTTATAAACTTTACAAATGAATTAAGAGATGTTATTTCTGTTGAATTAGTAAAAGGATGTATACCAAATAGTCAATATCAAATTAACCATACAAATAATATTTTGTCATATATAAAATATAATGAATTAGAAAATGAATGTGTTGAAAAGTCAATTGAAAAAGGGAATTACACTGTTTCTGAATTAATTGATGAATTAAATTTAATACAAAATGATTTAATATTTACACACAATTTAAAAAAAAATAAAGTAATTATTTATAATAATACAGAACATAATATTATTTTTTTATTTAGTAATTATGATGTTAATAATAAATGTAATAATTCTGATAAAAAAATAGCTTATAAAAAATATAATTATGTAAATAACATTAAACAAGATGGAGGAACTATTGCACAAGTATTAGGATTTCTACCCTTTAACTATAAACTATTATCTAAATCTAATGACAATTATAAAGAATTATTTGCACCAAATATAATAAATTTAAATAGCTGTAAATATGTTATTTTAGCTATACCGGAAATGGAAAAAAATAAATCAAATACAGATAGTATTACTAGTTCATATTCAATTATACCATTCGATTGTGGTGCAAGTTGTGCATTAATTAATGCATCTAATTCAGCAAATATGGATGAAACGAAACATTTTAATCCACCAAAGGCAAAATTTACAAAATTAACAATCAAATTTTTAAATTATGATGGATCATTATATGATTTTAATGGTGTTGATCATATTTTAGATTTTAAAGTATATGCACTTAATTATAAAGATATTTATATATAAATTATTACACAGACCCTAATATAAAACAAAATGATAAGTTAAATATTTGAAATTTTAATTTATTTATAAATAGTATATAATGTGTTTTTCAGAAAAACAATCTTTTATAAATTTTATTATACTAATTATTGGAAGTATTTATGTTTATCCAAAATATAGATTAACACTATTTCTAATATTTTTAGCATTAAAGGATTTGATTCAAGGATTTTTATATCATTATCAAAATAATGAAAAACTTGAAAATATTCTAACAGTTTTATCATGGATTCATATATGTTTCCAACCATTATTTGTAAATATATTTATGTCTAACTTCAGTCAAAATAAAAATAACTATTGGAATATTATATTTATTATTTGTTTTTTATATGGAATATATACATTAACAACATTAAATGAATTTGATATACAAAATGATCCAGATTGCATTACAAAAAATAAAAAAAATGATTTCTGTTCAAAATATACCACATCATATATAGGCAAGTATCATATTGCATATAAATTTAATAGAGATAATGATATATTATTTTTCCCTATAATTTATTTAATTCTTATGTTTATACCAAGTCTTTTTACAAATTCTAGAATGTTAGGTATTATTTGGGGATTATTTGTTGGACTAATTTATATATTTTTTAATAAAATTGGCGAAGGTGAAAAAGCGGCAATTTGGTGTTTTTTATCTATAATATTTTATTTACCAATTGCAGTATTTAATAAACAAATATCAAAAATTTTATTTTGAAACATTATTGTTTCATTTTACACTCTTATAAATTTAAAATGGGACAAAAATTAAATTATGCATTATATAAAGTTAATTTTATTTTTGGGATTTTTTTCCCATTTTAAATTTTCAAGGTTGTAAATGTTGGTGTAATATGGATTTCTACAAATAAATTTAAATCTATCTGAATACATTAATCCTTGTATAGATAATCCAATAGAAAATCCGAAAATTATATTTGGAATATATATATAAAAAGATAATATACATATTAACATATATATAGACCAATGATGAATATGGATTGCATTATATTTATTAAATGGTATTATAATCATTCCGTTATAAATAATTGGATATAAAGTAGGTTTAATATTTGGATCACTGTTCTCATTTTTAGGTAATACATAATATGAATATATATTTGATATAAATAATCCAATAATTGTATGTAACATTAATAGTATTTATTAATGTTATTTATTTTAAATAATATTTTACATAAAATATTCAAAGAAAGGTGCTAAGATATTATTTGTTAAATTTTGATTATTTGTTCTAGTATTATTAGTATTATTAGTATTATTAGTATTATTAGTATTATTCATATTACTACTAAAAAATTGAGAATCATTATATATTGTATCATTATTTATGGAAATATTAGTTGAATAAAAACCTCTTAATCCATTATTCGTCATTTCATCTGATAAACTATTAAATATATTATTAAATCCATCTGAATTAAAACTATTAAAACTTGTTGTTCGATCATTTGTACTATTATTATTTATAATATTAACTATTTTATCTGGTAGGTCTTGTTCTATATTTGCTCGACACATTGGGCATTCTGTTTTTCTTAATTGAACTAAACAATTTAAACACATAACATGTTTACATTTTGTTTTAATTACATATGATTTAAATTTTTCATAACATATACAACATTCTAATTTTTTATTTTTATTTTTATTTGATTTATTCATATATATTTATATAAGTATATAATTATATATATTATCTGATTTTATATAAAATGTTCACAAATAAATTTTAAATCTTTTAATGTAATGTCCTTATTATTAAAAAATTTACACAAGTACATTAACTTATCAAAATCTTCATATCCACCTATTTTTATTCTTTTTTTATTAAAATTAATAAATATATGTGGAAATGTTGGATGATCGTGCATTTTTTTATATCTGTCTTTTTCTTCTGGATTAACAATTGTTTTATTAAATATAATGTTTTTACTATTTAATCTCTCAAGCAAGGCACCACAATATGGACATCCATCTATAACGTATACATCTAATGTAATTTTTTTTACCATTATATTAATTATATATATTTTAATTAATATTTTAATTAATATTTTTAATTATTTCTGTATAAAAATTTTCTCATATCATTCATTAATTTATCAGGTATCTTTCTTTTTGTTACATTATGGTGTTTTTTACCTTTTAATCTTTCAATAATGTAATTCATTGAATAAACACCACATTCTGAACCACCATATTGATGTCTTTTATTATTGATATTAATTCTAATTTTAACATTCATCTCTGATAATTTTTTTTTTATATTTTCTAATAATCCCATAATCTCAAAAGGAGGGTCTTGACCATAAGAATCATAATATGATATATTCTTACATTTTATATCAAGATATACAGCTACCCAATGACTCCCTGGCATATATGAATAATCTAAATTATATATTATACCTAATTTATGAATCTTATATTTAATAAGTTTATCTAATTTTAAATTAGATAATTCACAACTTAATGAACTACCAAGATAACAATCTTTTGGTACAGGTCCGATAAAAAGAAAATCTTTATGTTTTTTTTCATATTGTTTCATTACTTGATTAATATCTACGGTACTAAGCCATTCATATTTATTACTTTTCCATGATTTTGGTCTTTTAGGCCTAAATGTATGTTTCAATATTTCTGAATCTTTTGTTTTTTTTACAAAATCTTGATCAGCCCAACACCATTCATTTGAACATTTACTACTTAATTTTTCTCGAATACCATTCCATATTTGCTTTTTTGATTTATTAGAAGTTGTAATTTTTTGTTTATCATTAAATGTTTGATTATATGATTTAGCTATTTTTATTAGAGAGCTCTTAGTAAAACAACTTATTTTTTGACTATCTTTATCTGGCGCACAATACATATATAATATACAAATAAAAAATTATTTAATTATCTAGTTTAAAACAGATTTGTAATATTTAATTACATCTGTAATTATTTTATCCTCTTTTTCATTATCAAAAAATTGAAGCGCATATAATTTTGAATATATTGCTATTTTTTCACATTTATCTAAATTATTTAAACACCAATTAAATTTTTCCTCTAAATCAGAAAAATCATTCTTAACTGGTATATAATGAACATAAGGCATTAATTCACTTTCTATTTTCCATGTTAAAACTGTTGGTTTTGGCATAATTACGGTAGAATTTGATAATAGAATCCAAGATAAATTCGTTGCAAAATCGTTCCCTTCTACGCTAATAATAAATTTATATTTTAATTGATCTTTTATTGATATTTTTTTTTTTACATATTTTTTAATATCATAATCAAATTTCACATTATCTCTATTTTTATATCTAGCATCTGATAATCCAATATCAAATTTTTCATGAAACCTATATCTTAGTACAAGTTCTTTTCTACTTTGACGTTTTGTTCCATGATTATAAAAAAAATTTCCTGAATTTGTACCTCGATATACACAATTATTTAGTTTTTTATTAAATGGTATATCATCATTTAAAATATTTATATAAAAAGATGGTACATATAATTTTTCAAGTGGTAATAAAACGGTTTTTTTTTCATCATTTATATCTCTTGATTTAACAAAAGTTGGAACTAGTATAGACCAATTTAAATCAAATGGATTTAAATTAAAATCTAGATCTTTAATATTTGATTTTTTTAAAAATAATCGAAAATTATTATGATGCCTATGTTTCCAATCAGGTTTACCTCTACCATCGTTTATTTTTAGCGTTTCTATATGTTCTGACAATTTATTAATATTATAATAATATTTATGATTTTTATCAAAATTAAATTTTTTATCACCTATTATTCCTTTATAATAAATATTTTTTCTATCATCAATTGTTAAATATCTATACGTTTTATTTAATATAGATGCATTATCTATAATATATAAATTTGAATTTTCATCAAATTTTACATTTTTTAAACAATTTAAAATAGAATTTATTTTAAAATAAACAATATTATTTTTAATAACAAATATATTTACTTTTTTTTGTTTACAAATATTTATTGTATTATATATACTTATAAATTTTTGTATAAATATTGTTTTAATACTTGTATTAATTTTATTAAAAATATTAATATTTTTAATATTCATATATATTAAATTAATAAATTAAGTATAAATATTATTTAAACATCTCTTTTGCAGATTTTTTTTTAATCTTCTTTTGTGATACAATATATTTATATTCATTTATTTTTTCATCGTATACTAGACAGGGAATTGAAACAATTCTACAATTTAACTCATCATAGTGCAATTGTTTTTTATATTGTATTTTTTTATTTCTCACTAATTCTATAAATTCATTCATTAATTTTTCAGAATATAAATTTTCTTGATATAAATTTTTATGTTCTAAATTTTTACTGCTGAAATATTTTATTACAGCATCAGTCCTTTCATCTACTGTTAATTTTCTCCAAGTTATAACCTCAGTTTTACCATTATACAAGTTATATATATTATTATTATCATTCTGTATATCATTTCCTATTTCAATTGGCATCATAGTTTTATCTTTATTTTTATTTCTATATTTATATATTGTATTACTTACATTGGATTTAAATTTTTTTAAATCTATTGTTTCTTTATTTGGATTTTTTCTTTTTTTAATATATAATATTTTATTACTTGGCTTATAATTAGCCTTTTTGTATTCTATATCTCTTAGCTTATCTAATTTATCAATAATTTCTGAAATAAAATTATAATCCATATACTATATACATAGTGATTTATTTAAGTATTATTTGATATTTCAATTTTTTTATAATATTTTGAATATATATTCTAATATAAATATTCTAATATAAATAATCTATTAACTGATAATGAGGTGTTTTGTTTTTAGGTGCAGTTAAAAGCAAAAAATTTACTTTAATTTCTAAATTATTTTGTTTAAATGTATTTAGAAGTGTAAACATTGCGTCTTTTGATCTTAACGTACATGCTTTTAATTTGTTTGTTTTTTTACATATTTTATTTAAAGTATAAACAGATACATTTACATTATACATTTTAGAAAATACATATAATTCAGGGAATCCTCCCCATCTATCTTGTATTATTATTTTCTCCGTTTTTGGTTTACCTTTATTTCTACCTTTCTGATATATTTCACCAGTTTCAATTAACAAATAATCTGGATCACCAGAAAAAATTTTATATAGATTAACATATTCTTTTATTAAAATATCATGATCTAAATCTATTAAATTAATTAGTATTGGATCATCAATATTTTTTTCAACCCATTGTCTAATTAATTCTTGTAAACTTCTTGCTAAATTTGTTTCAATAATTTCATTTTCATCTCCTTCTAAGAAATTATTAAATATCTTAGAATCTGTATTTTGAAATAATAATTGAAAATTAAAATATATTTTTACAAATTCACTATTTTTACATAAAAAATTTACCATACATCTATATAAACAGGCGCCATCACCATCTACATCAACAATTGTAATTTCTTTTGGACTTATAGTTTCCAACGAATCTTTTAGTGTGATTAAATCCATATTTTATAATATTACTTAATAATGTAAGTTATAATAAATAATGATAATCAATTTTTATCAAATAGGGTGTCCTGTTGAACATTTTTTCCTGCAAATTGGACACTTATTACTAACCTCTTTTAACCATTTTTTACCACCAGATATACCAATACAATGGTTACATGGTAATACAATTATATCTGAGTCATCAGTAAAATCTTCTAATGTAATTGGACAAGTATCAACAAGCTCAACTTTATTTGAATTTAATTTTTTTAAATCACTATATTTCATTACAGTTAGATTATCAAATTCTTCGTCAGTACATACAATTTTTACATCAACAAGATTTTGTTGAACAGGAACCCTTTGTGTAATCATATTTTCAATAACATTTAACAGATTTTCTGCTGTTAATGATGATATTGGTATATTATTAAATACAGGTGCACTTGATCTTGGCGGAGGTGTGAAATTTGTAGTAACAGAACTTGTATTTTGCAATGAAATAGGTGAGATAGGTGGTTGTTCCTGATCTGTGCTATTTGATTCTGGATCAAATTCATCGCCATGTTCAGATGGTACTGCACTATTATTTGAATAATTAACATCTAAATTAATTTCATTTACATTATTATCATTTAAGTCATTAACCATTGTACTAAATACTAAATCATAAAGAGATTCTCTTGTTCTATTATTTATAGAATTAGTATTATTAATATTAAAATTATTATAGAAATTATTTACTTGGTTAGTAGAGTATGGTGTTGTATTCTGAGTATTTGAAATCCCAACTTCATCATCATTTACTTCCTCACTATTAACATCAGAAACTGTATTATCAGCTGAAACTGATTCTTCTGTATTTTGACTTTGTGCAACTGTCGGCATTGATGCAACTTGCGGCATTGATGCAACTGACGGCATTGGTGCAACTGGCGGCATTGATGCAGATGGCGGCATTGGTTGTCTAATTATTCTACTAATTAAGTTAGACATTTGACCATATTGTGACATATGTGATGTCCTAGGATCCATACCATTATATCTTCGATATGTATAATCATATTGCATCTCGGCAGCTATTTTTTCATCTTCTACTAATTGTATATAAGACGTATATTTAGATGTTAATTCATTTGGCAAAACATTACCATTTTTATCTCTAAATCTTTTCAATACTAAAAACTTCTTAATTGTATTTTTATCAAAGCTAAATGAATCTTTAAATAAGCAGTCTTTATCACCAATTATTTTTTTTATTCCATCTAAAAACACAATTTGTATATTCTCAATGGTATATATAAATAAATTTATAGATTTTAATATGGATTCTTGTATTAAACCATATGTAGTATCTAGATTTATTTTATCGTTTTTGGTAAGACATAATTCATTATTGTCAACTAATTCTATAAGAATATTCATGGTAACTTAATGTATCTATATAATCTATAAATATATTTAACTAGTAAATCATTTTTTTTTAACTACTTTGTATCAAAAAATCATCATTATTTATATTACCATTCCACATATTTACTCTTGGAAAACTTTTTTTAACACTAATGTCATTGTTTTCATTTATTTTTTTTTGATGATATGTATTATAACATTTCTCTGATATTTTAAATGATGGTGGACACATTTCGAATGTTCTATTCATGCATGGGCAATTTTTTTCACTAGGATTGGGGATATAATTATTGGTACATTGATCATAACTACCATTTATATTTGGACATTTATTAAATTTATTATTATAACATTGATTCATATTTAATGTCGGTACTTGACACATTTTAAATACATCAATATTATTTATTTTTTTACTAATCTTATTAGTGTTCTTAAATTCATAATAAATAGTAAAAGAAATTAATATAATTAATATTATAATTACTAACGCTGCTATTTTCATATATTATTATTCAATATAAAATTTACATTTGTATTTTATATTATTATAGTGAATTATTATATTGAATTATTATATTGAATTATTATATAATGTGTAGTAAATATTCAGATCAATCTAAATTAGATAACATAAAAGAAGACTTAGATATTATTGGTGAAAAAATAATCATGGAAAATTACAGTAATATGGATAGTATTTATAATAAAAAAAATACTTTATTAGACTTAAAAAGAATGAATATTGAAAATAAAAAAGATAAATTAAATAAATTACAAAATAAATTAGTTACAAGAAATAGATTAATTGAACATACAAATAAAGAAATTGAAAATAAGAATAAAAAAATAAATATTATGAAAAAAATTTATATTCTGTTTATTGTATTCCTAATTTTAATTGTCATGTATTATACACATATTATTGGTATAAATACTGCCTATATTCTATCATTTATCTCTGTATTATTATATTTATTTTACGTTATGTGGTCATTAAATACACTTGATGTAAAAAGTGAACTATCACCTGACCTAGAAAAAGTAAGGGCAGTTGTCAATTATATTGGCGATCAAGTATATAATGAAGGAAATAGACTTGAAAATGAATATAAAATGTATATTAATGAAAATTGTAAGTGCCCTGATAAGAAAGATAAGAAAGATAATAAAGATAATAATAAACCAGGTAAACCAGGGTTTCCAAATAAAGATTCACGAGTTGAATTAAATGATGGTTCATATTACTATGATGGTACCGCACCAAAAGAAACAAAAAATAATTTAGGTAGAGATTTTGCAATAGAGTGGGAAACCAATGATGAATATGGATCAATTAGTGATAATAAAATGTTACCATACCCAAGTTTCTTTGATGATCATAAAGCAAATGACCAACAATTAGAAAAATCTGAACCACATAATGCAAAAGATCATTATAATAGTTTTCAGTATATAAAAAAACAAGTACAAAAAGGAAATGCAACTTGGACAGATAATTTGTAAAAAAAAAAGATGTTGTATATATATATAGATATGAGTAACAATAATAATATTACCCCGCCAGATGGTCCAGGTAGTGCACCGGCATTACCGAAACAAAATATTAATCCTTTTGATATAACAGGTATGGTGAATTATGAATCAACATTAAATGCATATAATGAGTGGACAAATGAAGACAAAGAATATAAAGAAAAATTATTGATTGATATAAATAACGCAAACACTAAAATAACAAATTTAAATTCTGAAAATGATAAGTTAAAAAGTAATCTATCAAATATAGATGATAAATATAAAAATCAATTTAATAATTTACAAAGTCAAATAGGAAATATAAATCAAGATAAAATAAATTTATCTTCTAAAAATCAAAAATTAGAATCGCAATTAAATGTGTCTAATACAACAGTAGAATCATTAAGAGAACAATTAAAAAAAAAAGAATTACTATATAATCAAACTAGTAATCAATTAAGTCAGGTAAATACTAAATTAGGTAACGCTAAACTAAACTTTAATAAAGCTTTATATAATGTATCAAATGTAAAATTAAATAAAGATGAGCAAATAAATTTTGCACAAGGTGCAGCTAAAATTTTTTCAAAAAGAATATTATCAGATGCTACTGATAAAGATGCTTTATATAAGCTTACATTGGATACAAGCAATAAGTTAAATAATGAAAAACAAATAGAAATACAAGAAGAAAAATTAAATATTATAAATAATACTAAAAATTTATTAAAATCTAATAATAAATTACTAAATATTTCAAGAGAAATTGACATAAATGATCAAGAATACAATTTCAGAAATAAAATTGCAAATATATTAGGTGTTACTATAATCATTGGTATAATAGTAACATTAATAATAGTTTCTACATATTTAATATCAAATAGTAATCAGACAATACAAAAAATGAGGACTATTTTTGGCTAGGTTTTTTATTTTTTTTACATTCTTTTTCGATAATTTTTGACATTTTTTTTCTAATTTTAGTCATCCTTAACTGTAAAACGTCAACTAATTTATCATAACTTGTTTGATATTCTTCTTGTATTTTATATATGTAATACCCAACAACTATGCTAATAATTATAAATGGATTTATAATATAATTATCAAAGTTTTGTAAATTTAAATACAAAAAGCAGATAAATGATATAAATACACCAAATGTCATTGGTAAAACATAATTTTCAATATTATATCTTATTAATATATCTTGATACATATATATTAATATAATATAAAAATGATTTTGTAAAATAATAAATATATATATAAATAACTTTCAGTATAAATTCAAAAATGAGAATAAATGTAGTAAGTAGCTACAAAAATAAAAATAAACCAGAAATAAAGTCTGTGTTAGATGTAGATAAAAATATTACAATTTACGATCTAAGGACAAAGATAAATAGATGTCTTGGTGTTAAGGCATATTATCAACTAATTTCATTCAGTAATGATATAATGTTAAATAATTTATGTATTAAAAATTATATTAGTGAAGATAATGGAACTATATTCAGAATAGTTATATCTGATGAGACAAAAATAGATTTATCTAGTTCAGACGAAGAATGTAATTCTTCTGGAAAAGAATTTGTTGAATATGTAAAGAATGAAGAGAAAAAAGGAAATGAAAGATCAAGATTCATAAAAGAAACATATAATGTAAAAGATATAAGTACAGATTCATCTAAAAAAATAGAATTAGATAAATCAAAAGAATCTAAATATACTGAACAATCGAAAATATTAAGGTCAATGGGATATCTTGATGAAATAGTTATATCAAATGTATTAAATATGACAAATGGTAGTGTAGAATTGGCACTTAACTATTTAAATCCAACTTAAATTACAAACCATTTATAATAACATTATCTTCATCGTCTTCACCTACTATAATTTTGTTATTTTTGAATTTAAATATTTGACTATTTGATAAACCACTAATTGAATCTTCTAAACTTACTTTTTTTAAATTTTCAATAATTTCTTCACTCTTCTTAGCATTATCTTCATTTTTAATTACTTTATCAACTTTAATTTTATTTTCATCATCTTGGCTCTCTAATTCTTTACTATCTTCTTGGCTATCATCACCTTGACTATCATCACCTTGACTATCATCACCTTGACTATCATCACCTTGACTATCATCACCTTGACTATCATCACCTTGACTATCATCACCTTGACTATCATCACCTTTACTATCATCTCCTTGAC
>Ga0233412_10001397_pt1 | contig 12635 bp, 11 predicted proteins | sample Na_anoxic_4_MG_FD_180667 | JGI IMG/M metagenome (GOLD analysis project Ga0233412, IMG submission 180667) | Seawater microbial communities from Saanich Inlet, British Columbia, Canada - Na_anoxic_4_MG | ecosystem: Environmental > Aquatic > Marine > Inlet | place: Canada: British Columbia... | reverse complement strand
GAATTAAAAGAGAAAAAACGATTAATAAAAGAATTAGAAGAATTACTTAAAAGTCCTAAAAAGATATTATCTATAATTAAGAAAGAACTTAAAGAATTAAAAGCAAAATATGGAGATGAAAGAAGAACTAAAGTCTATAGTCGTCCAGTAGGCGAACTAAATATAGAAGAATTAGTACCAGAAGAAGACTGTATAATTATTTTAACAGAAGGAGGTTATATTAAGAGAGTTAATCCTCAAGCTTATCGTGCTCAAAATAGAGGAGGCAAAGGAGTTGTTGGAATAACCCCAAGAGAAGAAGATGTAGTCGGTCATTTTATGCATGTCTCAACTCATGATAATATCTTATTCTTTACTGATAAAGGAAGGGTCTTTAAGTCGATGGCTTATGAACTTCCTGAAACAAAAAGAGTAGCTCGTGGACAAGCTATTGTTAATATATTGCAATTAAGTCCAAAAGAGAAAATAACAGCTGTTCTTAATATTAGTAAGGGAGATGATATTAAGTATTTGGTGATGGCTACTGAAAATGGTATAATTAAGAGAACAAAAATAGATGATTTTTCTAATGTTCGTATTGGTGGCTTAATCGCGATTAAATTAAAGAAAGATGATAAACTTAAGTGGGCTAATCTTACTTCTGGAGAAGATCAAATAATGTTAGTTACAGCAAAAGGACAAAGTGTTAGGTTTAAAGAAAGCGATGTTAGGTCTATGGGAAGAACAGCTGCTGGCGTTAAGGGAATTAATTTAAAAAAGGATGATAAATTAGTAAGAATGGATATTATTAGTAAAAGTAAAGACAAGAAAGATTTAAAAATACTTGTTGTTACTCAAAATGGTTTTGGTAAAAAAACTTATATAAAATATTATAAAGTTCAAAAAAGAGGTGGTATAGGAATTAAAACAGCTAAAATAAATAGCAAGACAGGTAATATCGTTGTAAGTCAAATATTAGATAAAGGGCAAGAGGATTTAATAGCTATTTCCAGTAAAGGCAAAGTGATTAAAACTAAACTTAAAAATATCTCTTCTTTAGGAAGAGCAACTCAAGGAGTTAAAATTATGGATTTAAGGCAAGGCGATAAAGTTGTTTCAGTAGCTTGTATATAAAAAATATGGAAAATGCTAATGGGTTTTTAAACCCCGAAGAAATTTTAAAGCAGATAGATATTCGTAATAATATGCACATTGCTGATTTTGGTTGTGGTAATGGTTATTTTAGTATTCCAATGGCAAAAATTGCTGATCAAGGTCTTGTTTATGCTTTTGATGTTATAAAGGATTCTTTAGAAGTGGTTAATAGTAAGGCAAAATTAGATGATATATCAAATATTGAAACAGTTCATTGTAATCTAGAAAATCTTAATGGTTCAAAATTAAATGACGAATCAGTAGATTTAGTTCTTTTGCGAAATATTTTATTTCAATCACAAAAAAAATCAGAGATAATTAAAGAAACAAAGAGAGTTTTAAAGAATGGAAACAGGCTTGTTGTAGTAGAATGGATTAAAGACTCTTCTTTAGCACCTAAGGATGGTTGGTTAATTTCAAAGGAAGAGGTGCAACAATTAATTAAAATGGAAGGTTTTGATCTTGAAAAAGAATTAGAAATGGATAAACATCATTATGGACTTGTTTTTAGAAAATAAATATTAATTATTTTTTTAATTTCGTGTTTAAAATAAAAACTGTTACTTTATATACATTTATTATTCCTTTGTTTGTTTTTAGTTTAGCAATTGCTTTCCCTGGATGTAAATCTAATCCTTTACAATCGGTAGAGTTAGAATTTTGGGGGGTTTACGATGATTCTGATGTTTTTAATGAATTAATTACTGATTTTAATAAGGAATTTCCAACAATTAAAATTAAATACTATAAAAAAGTTTATAAAACATACGAAAAAGATTTACTTGAAACAATGGCAAGTGGAAGGGGTCCTGATATTTTTATGATTCATCATAATTGGGTACCTAGGTATGATAATAAAATTTGGGCAGCTCCATCCGATTTAGTATTACTTAAATATGTTCAAGATAATTTTGTTGATGTGGTTTATGATGATTTTGTCGTAGATAATTCTGTTGTTGCTCTTCCTTTAAGTGTTGATACATTAGCGCTTTATTATAATAAGGATATTTTTAATACGGTTGGAATTTCTAGACCACCTGAAACTTGGGATGAATTTCTAAATATTTTAGATAAATTAATAATAAAAGATGATAGAGATAATATTATTCGGGCAGGAGCTGCGCTAGGAACAGCAAGAAATATTAACCGTTCCACCGATATTTTATCGTTGTTAATGCTGCAATCAGGTACTCAAATGTTAAATGATAAGAAAACAAAAGTTACTTTCGATGATCCTGTTAAATTGGATGGTGAGAATTTTTATCCAGGAGAAAGAGTTTTAGAATTTTATACTGATTTTTCTAATCCTTTAAAAACATCTTATACTTGGAATACAAGAATGTATTATTCTATTGATGCTTTTTATGAAGGAACAGCAGCGATGATGTTTAATTATTCTTATCATTTACCAACTATAAGAGCTAAATCACCTTATTTTAATTTTGGAGTCGCAAAAATGCCTCAAATTGATGGTTCAGAAAAAAATGTTGATTATGCTAATTATTGGGGAATGACTGTTTCTAAGAATTCAAATAACTCAAGAGAAGCATGGGAATTTATAAATTGGTTAACGCAAAAAGAAAGCTCTCAGAAATATTTAGAAAAAACAAAAAAACCAACAGCTCGCAGAGATTTAATTGCTTGGCAAAAAAATGATCCAGACGTTGGTATTTTTGCTGAGCAATCGTTATCTGCCCAATCTTGGTATCAGATTGATAATTTATCTATTGAAAATATTCTTGCTAATATGATAGAATCAATAGTATTAGGTGAAGAAACTATTGATGAAGCGATTGATAAATCAGTTAAACAAATTAATCTTTTAATGAATTAATCTTTTAATGAAATTTTTTAAAATATTTTTTATTATTTGTTTGTTTGCTATTATGCTTATAGGAAGTAGTTCTGTTCAGGCTGGTATTCATACTGGGCCAATCGTTCCTTGTGGTACAAAAGCTTCACCAGATTCTTGTACTTTATGTCATTTGTGGAATTTAGCAAGTAATATAATTAATTTTCTTAGTTTTAATTTTGCTATTCCGATTGCAACTCTTTTGTTTGTAGTAGCAGGTATTATTTTTTTAACATCAGGTGGAAATGATCAAAGAGTTGGCTTAGCAAAAAGTATTTTTACTAATGTTGCTATTGGTATATTGATTATTTTTTGTAGTTGGTTATTGGTTGATACCTTAATGAAAACATTAGTGAATCCTGATTCAAGTTCTGGTACAATAATATGGGCATGGAATCATTTCCCTAGTTGTTCTACGCCTGAATTATAATTAAAAAATATGATTAAAAATATGCTTAAAAAAATTTATTTATTTATTATTTCATTTTTTATAATTGGATTATCAGTAATTAATGTTTATGCAAAAAAAGATCCTCCAGATTCTCCACCACCAGCTAAAGGAGGATCAATATCAAATCCTTTAAATGCAACTAGTTTTACAGGATTGATTAGTGGTATTGCAAATTGGGTTTTTATGATTGCCATTCCTTTAGCAACATTAATGTTTTTAATTGGCGGATTTATGTTTATGACTTCTGGAGGTAATGATCAAAAAATATCACAAGCTAAGAAAACAATGCTTTGGGCAGCTGTTGGACTTGCTGTTTGTTTAATAGGAGCTGGATTTACAAGCATAATAAGACAGCTTTTAGGTGTTAGTTAGATTTAATTAAAATAAAATAAAATAATAATACGAAAGGGGGTGATATTTATGAAAAAAATAATAATTGTCAGTTTATCATGCATGTTTCTATTCGGATTTTCTTTATCCGTATTTGCTGGTAATCTTACAGAGCCACCAGCAAGTCCCAAAATAAACAGCATAACGGCAATACTTACATTAGTAAACACATTAGTAAACTGGTTTTTTACTATTGTGATGGCTATTGCTGTTTTAATGTTAATTATCGCTGGTTTTACATGGATGACTTCCGGAGGGAATGAAGAAAAAATTACTACTGCCAGAAAAATGCTTATTTGGGCATTAGTTGGGATAGCAATTGCATTGCTCTCTAGAGGATTAGTCACTTTGATTCAAACTTTAGTTGTTGGGTAAATTCTGTTTATTATTATTTAAATTTAAAAAGCCAGGCAAGGTTATTTTTCCTTGTCTGGCTTTTGGTTATTTAGCGTATTGTTGCTTTTATTAGTATGTCTTGTCCGGAACAAGACATTAAGTGAACAGCACCATCTTTTGTATTAGGTCCGGACTTACATACTTTCCTTTTTGTATTCCACGATGGAGTATTTTTGTTTATCCATGCATATTTTCCTGGAGTTGTTAATTGTTCTAGGCGAATCCATTTTCCTTTTTTAAAAAGAAGTTCCTTGCCTTTTGTGTCACGGCTAACGATTATTCCGCTAGCCGGTAGCTTGAAAATCGCCGAGACAGTTCGCGAAGCGCGAGGTTGGGGTTGAGTGGTTGAGGTTTTATTACTTGTTTTATCTGAAGATATAAATGAAAATCTTACATATGCTCCTGCAATAAGAAGTATTATTGCAATAACTATTATGCTTCCCGTTAAGATTCGTTTCATTCCTCACCACCCCCCTTTACATTACCGGCAAACAATTTAGCAGCTGCAAGTAAATCAGCTTGTTGCGAGCCTTCCACAGAAATTATTTGACGGCTAATTCCCTTAACATCTGCTGTTGTCTCTGTCAAATTAACAGCCTGTCCCATAGGAACTTCCATCTTAAGATATTTTTTTAGAATTTTTTTCTTTGTGTTGAATCTTGTTGTCGCTGCTTCCATTTTAGCTTCTGCAGATCGTGTTTCTTCAAAAGCTTCTTGTGCCTTCTCTGAAAACATAAGCTTAGCCACTCTGAATGCTGCTATTTTGATTCCGTATAGTTTTTCGACTCCGGAATCTGCTTCAAGTTCAAACAAAAGATTTATGCGACTAACATTATCTTTATAAAAACGGATAATATCAATCTCCTTATCGATTGCTTTTTGATTTATTACTTTTATTTCCCATTCTTTTGACAATAATTTAGCAATTATTTTTTCAGCTTCTTCATTGCCAAGTTTTTTCATAAGATATTCAATATCATGTTCTTTTAATACATTTCCCATTACGAATGGACGTTCTTTTAGTTCATCCTCATTCTTATTTGGATTAATATGGTGATGTGGTGGTTTTTCTAATTGAAGAACGCATCGAATCAAAAATTCTATCTCTGTTCGTCCTTCAACAAAGACATCTGCTTCTTTGATTCCGCAGATTTTCCCTACTTCACTTTCTACGGCTTCAACCATTCCTTCTTCGATGGTCTTTTCTGTCATTTCAATATAGACATCAAGATCTGCGGGCCTATATTGAACGGATCCTTCAAGGGCTATTTCTAGCTTGTCCTCACTTAGAGCTTTCGCTTTCAGCTCTTTGGTTGTTAGTTTTTTCGATTTTGTATTTTCTAACAACAGGTCATCTGTTAAGGGTTTAATAAAACTTAAACCTTCCTCTAATATTAAGACCTTATCATTCTTGTCTCGTATTCGTTTTTTGAATACAGTTGGAATTCCAAAATATACAGTTGGGATAATAATAACTGTATTTAATGCTAATACAGCAATAATTACAGCGAGTCCCAAGCAAAGAAATCCAAGCCAATCAACGATTACGCCACCTAAAAATGTGCTTAAAATTGCAATTCCTATAATCCACGAAGATGTTTTGTTAGGAATAATCTTGCCCGCTTTCAGTCCTTCTTCTGTTTTAAACATTTTCCTTCCTCCTTTAGAGTAAAAGTTTATAAATTATTAAAGAGCTGGGAAATCCAGCGCTTCATTTGCTAAATTTCATTATTAATATTATATATTATAAATTAGAAAAAGTCAAGGTTTGAGAAGGGTGGAATAGGCCGTGCCTTGAGAGCTACATCCCTTACGCTCGAAGGGCGGAAGGGTGTACTCGTCAAGGCACGGCCTATGAACCCAAAGTGCCTTTAAGAAATCTGACCAGGCACGGCCTTATTCGCACAACCTTGCTTCGCAAGGATGTAGCTCTGTAAGGCCACGCCTGTCCATCTTTCTAAGGCATAACCTTGATTTTATTAATAAAAAGTTTAAAATATGAATATGCGGACGTGGCGGAACTGGCAGACGCGCCAGGTTTAGGTCCTGGTGGGATTTATCCCTTGTGAGTTCGACTCTCACCGTCCGCACATAAATATTATGATTAAAATTAAAAATATTCTTCGATCTATTCGGATTGAAGAATATATTTTATTAATTTTTTCTTTAGTTCTGATTTCTGCTTATTTTATTCTAAATGGATTTAAATTAGGTTTTACTGATTTTTTTGACTATGGATTTAAACATCTTGCTATTGGAGTAAAATATTTTTCATTTATTTTTGTTTTCATTTATTTTTATATCTTTTATAAATTTTATCTTTATTTGATTAAATGGCTTGATCCCTTAATTGAAAAAAAGGGATCTTTAGAGAATCCTTTTAATAATTCCTTAAATAGCATTAAAAGGTTTTTTTTAATTAGTTTAGTAATGATTAGGCCTCTTTTTTTTGTTAGTATTTTTTTAGGGTCAATAATCATATTACTCGGGTTTTTAGCTATTTTATTAAGAGGTCGTTTTATTGATAGCTTATTAATGGATATAGATAATAAAATTTTTGGTTTTTATCCTTTTTTAGGTTCTTATTATCAAGTTGATTTACTTATAAAGATAATTCCTTTTTTAATTTTTGGTTATCTTTTTTTAGGATCAATGATGGGGATAGCATGGATTATTTTATATTTCAACAAAAAAAAAGAATTATTTAGTGAATACATAATAGCAATAGCCTTAGCTGTTATGATTGCTTTACCAATTTGGATGATATATCCAGCTAATAGTCCCAGGCATTTAAATAATATTTATAATCCTCAAAGAATAAGTCAAATTTATGAAGAAGTAGATAAAGAAATAAAAGAGGTGACTATTAATAAATTAGATAATAGAATATTAAAATTTCATGAAGATATTGGAATTGGAAAGGATGATGTTATCCCTATAAGCACAGTTCCAAGCATGCATGTTACTTGGGCTTTGTTAATTTTATATTATCTATATAAAGCAAATAAAAGGACATTATTTTTTAATTTACCATGGAATTTTTTTTCTACTTTAGGAGCAGTATATTTGGGTCAACATTATTTTATGGATGTTTTAGTTGCTTTTCCAGTTGTGATTATTACTATTTTGTTTACTCGTGTTTTAGTTAATATGGAGAAAAAATATTATCATAATAATAGATTTGATAAATATGAAGAAGGAATAAAAAAACAAATCAGAAATGATTTGATTGGAACTCTTAATATTTTTAAATATATTAAAATTATTTTTAATTCTAGAAATAAATAATATTTATTCTGTTATCTCTTCATTTTCTTCTTCCTCTTCTTCTATAGGATATAAATCAGGGGATTTGTAATTAGAATAAAATTCTTCTTTTCTAATAAGCTCTCCTTTTTTATAAACTTCTTGAGTAAAGACGGTTTTCATTGAACCGTCTTCTTTTTTTTCTATAACATAAGGACCTTTTACCTTTACTTGTCTTCCATCTTTAGTTCCATAAAGGTTAAAAAATATTTGATGCCCATTAACGATTGATTGGACTAAAATATGGTTTGGAGTGTCATTAATGAAGCGTAAATCAGTCCAGGGGCTATATACGGTAGCGTCAAATCCTTGTGGATTATAATATCCTACTGGAAAAGCATGCGGTCTTCTTTGTGTTATTTCTAATCCTGCTTTGATTGCTGCTCTAAAAATAGTTGTTGAGACCTGACATAATCCACCACCGTACTCTAAAACTGTTTTATTTTTCTTAATTACCATCTCTTGTAAATATCCTTGCTCTGGTCCTGTTTCGTCTATAAAAGCATTAAAAGAGAATTCTTCATTTGGCTTTATAATTATACCATTTAATGTAGTAGCTCCTGTTTTTACATTATGAATTCTATTTTTTGAAGAGCCATAGAAATTAGAAATTCCTTGACTAATCAAAACATTAATTCCTATCCCATTTGTTTGTCCTAATGTAATTTCTGGTAATGATTTATCAGCTATAATATTTATCTTTTTATTTGGTTCACTAGCGAATAAGTTATCATTTATTTGCTTAATCGTTTTTTCTGTTTTTATTTCAAATCCAGGTTGATCTGGAATAAAGACGATAGCAGTACTGCTTGATATTTTTAATTGAGCATTAGTTGCAGGTTTATTTATTTCATAAGAAATTTTTAATAAATATTCTTTAATTTTATCCTCATTTAAAAAAACTCCAAGAATTTGATTCTCAGAATTAATTTCTTTTTCAGGATTAAACATGATCCAATCAATTAAGGTCTCTTTATCAATTGTCCATGTTCTATTTTCAAGAATTAATTGGTATGATTTTTTTGATAATATTTTTTGAGCTTTTTTATTTGCCAGATCGGTCTCACTGTTTATTACTGAAGGATTATCTATAATCAAATCTAGATTAATTAACTGTAGAGATAAATTTGAAGCATTGACTGATAATTCATTTAATAGTTTTTCTCTATTAATCGTTGTCCCTTTTGTTGAATGCTGAATGGAGAAATTATTAATTTCTTTATTAAAAATTAAAGATGCATTTTGAGCTTGTTTTTCAATGTTTTTAAATAATTCAGTTGTTTTTTCTTCAAATTTTTTATTATTTATTTGATAAACAGGTTTAATGCGATATAGTCCAAACAGAGCAGATATTTGTCTTTTTATATTTATTAAAACATTTGCTTGATGTGTGATTTCGTAGGCATTATCGATTGTTTTTTGCAAGTTCAACTCAAATCCTAAGTCAGATAAGGCAATAGGCCAATTATAATCTTGATATAGAAGATTTATGTTTTGTTGGTTAAAGATATCCCATTGCTCTTTTAATATTTTTTCTGACTTCGTAATATTTTGACCGCCTAAATTAGCATTTGCTATTTTAACTCCCAAAGCTATTTTCTCATTATTGATAATTTGAAGAATTAAAATCAAATATATTGATCCTGTTAGAACAATAAGAGAACTTATTAATATTTTACGATAAACTTTCTTCATTTTTTAATAATAACATGCTAAAAACCCCGCAACAATAAGCGGGGTTTTAATTAATACAATAAAGGTTCAAAATTATTCAGCTTTTATTGATATTTTCTTCGTTTTTATTTTTTCTATTTTTGGAAGTTTGATTGTTAAGATTCCATTTTTCATTCCTGCTTGAGCGCTATCTACTTCCACATCTATAGGGAGAATAACAGATCGAGAGAAAGGTCCCCAATAACATTCTTGATAGTAATAATCTTCTTCTTTTGCTTCTTCATCTTTTTTTCTGTTTCCTTTTATAGTAATCATATCATTAGTCATGCTAATATCAATATCTTCTGGTTTAACTCCAGCAATGGTAGATTTAATGACTATTTCATTTGGAGTTTGATAAACATCAATAGTAAGCTGTCCTTCTGATTCAGTTAACCAATCTTCTTTTTCTTCTGTTTTTTTCTGAAGAGGAGCTTTTTCTTCAACTTTATCAGGAATATTTTTTTTAATTGGTTTAATATTTTTCATTTTATCTGTTTCTTCTTTAATAATTGGTTTTTTCTTAGAAGATTTTTTATTTTCTTTTGATTCTGTCCGACTAGTTCCAGTTAATTTTTCGAAAAACGAAGATTTTTTAATCATATTAATTTTGAGTTAAACTTTCAAATTTGAAACTTAATTTATATTTCAAATTTTATTATTTAGACCTCAGGAACTTATTTTACAAATAGATTCTTGTTTTTTTAATTTTTTAAAATAAGAAGAAACAAGGAATGCTCCAGATAGCAGAAGTATGACTGTAGTAAAGATTGAAGTTGTTACAAAGTAATTATAACAGCTATGCAAAACAATAGCAAGAGTTAGTCCTGTTAATATAAATTTCTTTCTTTCTTTTGGGTTTAAAATACCTAAAGCAAGCCAATATCCAGCTATTCCGCATGCTAAAGCATGAAGTAATGTTGCGCCTAAAAAGCGAAAAATAATTATTTCAAATGATTCTCCAAAACTAGGGAAAGAAATTTTAAAGACAACGAGAATATTTTCTATAGCAGCAAATCCTAATCCTGCTATAATGCAGTATAAAATAATATCAGTTGGTTCATCAAATTCAGGTTTTTTAAGAAATCTATGTTTTATTATTGAATATTTTAGATATTCTTCAACTAATGCTGGAATTAATGTTGCAGCTAATATTGTTTTAATAATACTATCGTAATCTGTTTGAGATAAGAGAGTTGTTATATTATAACTTGGATTCATTATCCAAATTAATGATAATTCTAAAATAATAGCTAATGGAGCTAAAAGTATTCCCCAAATAAATATTCTAATAATAATAGAATTAGGTTCAGGATTTTTATCTTTTTTTAAGTAAAAAGATAACCAGATTAAACTAGGTAAAAGACCAAGACAAATGTAAAAAACGTATTGCATATTGTTATTTAGGCCATTCTTCAATCATTAATAATTTTTTCTTTTTAAATGATAATGTTTGATAAATAGATTCAGTGGCAAAGGGGATAAAGGGATGAAGAATTTTTAATGAATCTAATAAAACGTAAGCAATAATCTCTTTTGTTTTTTGATCGTTTTGTTTCTTAGCTGATTCAATATAATTATCACAGAAATCATGCCAGAAAAAATCATAAATTAAATGAGCCGCTTTTCCAAATTGATAATTTTCAAGATCCTTAGTTATTTCCTGACTTGTCTCCTTGAGTTTCTTTATTATTTTTTTATCAGCTGAAGTTAATTTTTTTTGCGACTCAGGATCTTTAATTTCTATTTCAGAATCTCCAATTTGCATTAAAGCAAATCTGCTAGCATTCCATATTTTATTAATAAATTTTTTACCCATTAATATATTGTCTTCTGAAAACTTTAGATCTTGCCCTTCAAATGCTTGGTAAGTTAAACCAAAGCGCATAGCATCAGCTCCATACCGATCTATTAATCCTAAAGGATCAATTCCAGTTCCTAACGATTTACTCATTCTTTTTCCTTCTTTATTTAAAACAGTGGCATGAATATATATATTTGAAAATGGTTTTTCTTTCATAAATTCTAATCCAGAAAAAATCATTCGTGCTACCCAAAGATTAATAATGTCGCGAGCAGTGCTTAAGTCATTAGTAGGATAATATGTTTTTAAATCTTTTGTTTTTTTAGGCCAACCGAGAGTTGCCAAAGGCCATAACGCAGAAGAAAACCAAGTATCTAAAACATCATCAACTCCATCAATCGGAATTTTATGTCCCCACCATATTTGACGTGATATACACCAATCTTTAATATTTTCTAACCAATCAAGATATATTTTTTCCCAACGTTTTGGATGAAATTTAATTTCTCCATTTTTAACTGCTTTAATCGCTTTTTCAGCAAGTTCATCCATTTTGAGAAACCATTGATCACTTATTAATGGTTCTACAGTTCTATTGCAACGATAACAGCAGGGAATTTGATGAGAATAATCTTCAATTTTTTCTATTAAATCTTTTTCTTTTAATTTTTCAATAATTTTTTCACGCGCTTCAAGTATTTTCAAATCAGTAAAATCTTTACCTGATTTTTTGGTCATACGTCCTATTTCATTAATTATCTGAATTGATTCTAAATTGTGTCTTTCTCCTATTTCAGCGTCAATAGGTGAATGAGCTGGGGTAACTTTTACAGCTCCAGTACCAAATTCAAGATCAATAACTTTATCCGCGATAATGGGAATTTCTCTATTAACTAAAGGTAAAAGAACTTTCTTTCCAATAAGTTTCTTGTAGCGAGTATCGTTTGGATTAACAGCAACAGCTGTATCCCCAAGCATTGTTTCTGGACGAGTCGTAGCGACTATTATAAATTCCTTTGAATTAATTAGAGGATATTTTATGTACCATAAATGACTTTTTTCTTCTTTATACTCTAATTCTAAATCAGATAAACTTGTTTGACATCTAGAACACCAATTAATAACTCTTTTGCCTCGGTAAATTAAGCCCTTTTCATAATAATGCAAAAAAGCTTTTTTTACTGCTTCTTGATAATCTTCATTCATGGTAAAAGCAGTTCGAGACCAATCACAAGAACACCCTATTTTTTTAAGTTGTTCTAATATCAATTCTCCGTATTTATCTTTCCAGTTCCAAATTTCTTTTAGAAATTTTTCTTTACCTAAATCATGACGATTAAGACCTTCTTTCTTTAATTTTTTTTCAACTACATTTTGAGTTGCTATTCCAGCATGATCAGTTCCAGGAACCCATAATGTCTTATATCCCTGCATTCTTTTGAATCTGATTAAAATATCTTGTAAAGTATTATTTAAAGCATGTCCCATATGAAGTTCTCCAGTAACATTAGGAGGGGGAATTACAATAGTATATGTTTTTGCGTCTTTTTTAACATCTAAATTATCAGGATTAAAAAATCCTGATTCTT
>Ga0233412_10001393_pt1 | contig 12652 bp, 8 predicted proteins | sample Na_anoxic_4_MG_FD_180667 | JGI IMG/M metagenome (GOLD analysis project Ga0233412, IMG submission 180667) | Seawater microbial communities from Saanich Inlet, British Columbia, Canada - Na_anoxic_4_MG | ecosystem: Environmental > Aquatic > Marine > Inlet | place: Canada: British Columbia... | reverse complement strand
TAATGTTATTATTCAAGACATTCTAAAAAAACCACCAAAACAGAGATTTCAAGAAATATATTCAGTATGTCAAAAGATAAATAGATGTGGTCAAGAAACAGAAGATGGTTGTGGGTGTAAACAACCAGAAAATTATAAACTGGATGGTTTAATTGGTATTCAAGCAAAATGGAAAAAACTAGATATTCCGGAAGGTTTAAGTGAAGAAGATATATATAAATTAAAAAATCAATTAATTGATATCGAATATATTAAACAATTATTAGAAAAAATCAGTGATGAAGATGCTAAATATATGGGGTTTTCTGAACTATGGTGTAGACCAGAATGGTTAATATGTTCAGTATTACCAGTTCCACCACCATGTGTTAGACCATCAGTAAAACAAGACAATTCTCAAAGAATGGATGATGATTTAACTCATAAATTAGCTGATATTATTAAAACTAATAATATTTTAGCTCAAAAAATAGATAAAGAATCTAGAATTGAGGTAATTGATGATTGGACAAAAGTCCTTCAATATCATGTAGCTACATTAGTAGATAATGATATCCCAGGTATAGCTCAATCAGCCCATAGATCTGGTCGTGTATTGAAGTCAATTAGACAAAGATTAAAGGGTAAAGATGGTAGAATTCGTAATAATTTAATGGGTAAACGTGTAGATTTCTCAGCTCGTAGTGTAATTACGCCAGATCCAAATATTGGGTTAGATGAATTGGGTGTTCCATTTAAAATTGCTACAAATTTAACATATCCAGAAATTGTTAATAAATTTAATATGGAAAAACTATTAATAATTGTCCGTAATGGAGATAAATGGCCTGGATGTAAAAGTATTGTTAAGACAAAGGAAGATAATAGAATCACTATTGGAGATAATAATAAAGAAACTATTGAATTAGAATATGGTGATATAGTCCATAGACATTTAATGGACGGTGATTGGGTATTATTTAATCGCCAACCATCTCTTCATAAAATGAGTATGATGGGTCATAGGGTTAGGTGTATGGATGGAAATACATTTAGATTAAATGTATCTGTAACACCACCATATAATGCCGATTTTGATGGTGATGAAATGAATCTACATGCTCCACAAAGCCAAGCAACAACAATAGAATTAAAAGAAATTATGAATGTAACTAAACAGATTATATCACCGAGAGAAAATAAACCAATTATTACGATTGTCCAAGATACTCTATTGGGGATTAATAGATTAACACGAAATTTAAATTTTAAATATATTGTTCCAGAACAAAGTGGTATTATTACAATGAATAATACAAATAATATTGTAATTAATGTTAAAAATACCGATAAACCCGGTAAAATTAAAAACAAAATTGTAGATGCTACATGTTTTACAAGAACACAAATTCAAAATATTTTATGTGATTTATCAACATTTGGTAGACCAATACCCAAACCTGAAATAGTTTATGATAATAATGGGACGCAAGTTGAATTGTGGGTTGGTAGACAAGTATTAAGTTATATCTTACCGGATAATATTAACTTGAATATGTGTAATGATATGTGTGATGATGATAAAGATATAATGAATTTTGTTAAAATTACTGAAGGAATTATTAGTCAGGGAGCATTTGATAAGAGTTTATTTACTAAAACATCTAAGGGTTTAATTCATACTATATTTAATGACTTGGGTCCAGAAAGAGCAACTGATTTTATTAATGATTTACAAAAGATAATTACATATTTTCTATTAATTGAAGGATTTAGTGTTGGTATTAGTGATATGATTGCTGATAAATCAACAAATAGAAAGATTAAGAAAATCATTAATGGTAAAAAGAAAGAAATAGATAATATTATGCAAGAATTACATCTAAATATATTTGAAAATTATACTGGTCAATCAAATAGTAATTATTTTGAAAGTAAAGTTAATGGTGTATTAAATAAAACATTAGCCGAAACTGGTAAAGTTGGACTATCTAGTTTAAGTGAAACTAATCGGGCAATTAATATGATTAATTCTGGATCAAAAGGTAAGGCTACAAATATTGCTCAAATGGTTGCCTGCTTAGGTCAACAAAATGTAGATGGTTCAAGAATTCCAAATAATTTCAATGATAGAACTCTACCACACTATTATAAATATGACGATTCTTCAGAAGCAAGAGGATTTGTTGAAAATTCATTCATTTCTGGACAAACACCACAGGAATATTTCTTTCATGCTATGGGTGGCAGAGAAGGATTAATTGATACTGCTGTTAAAACATCAGAAACTGGGTATATTCAAAGGAAATTAATGAAAGCAATGGAAGATCTGAAAGTTTCTCAAGATTATTCCGTTAGAACAAGTACGAATACTATTATTCAATTTACATATGGTGGTGATGGTATGGATGCCACATTTACTGAATCTCAACCTTTATTAATCGGAAAATTAGATACTGAAGCAATGGTGAAAACATATTTATTTGAACCATCATATAATTGGGCTAAGTATTTAGATAAATCTAGTATAAAAGAATTAAAATCTGTTAAAAAATATCAAGAAAAACTCCAAGATGTATTAACAAATTTAATTGAAATTAAAGAATATTTAGTAAAAGATATATATAAATATAATCTTGATAATAATATTCTATTCCCAATTCATTTTGAAAGATTAACTACTAATTTATGTGGATTAAACCCTAATAATAAATCAACAATTTCACCATTTGAAATATTAGAAAATAATGAAAAACTTAAAAAGCAATTATATATTACCAAAGAATTCAAAAATAATACTATTTGTAATATATTAATTGATATCAATTTATCTCCAAAATTACTAATTCATAAATACAGAATTACAAAAGAAAATTATTATAAATTAATTGATACAATTAAATATACATATAATAGATCTAAGATTTGTCCAGGTGAAATGGTAGGTGCTGTTGCTGCACAGAGTATTGGAGAACCGGCTACTCAAATGACATTAAATACATTCCATTATGCTGGTGTTAGTGCTAAATCTAATGTTACTCGTGGTATCCCTAGGTTAAGGGAGTTACTTCATATCACTAAAAATCTTAAATCACCTTCCGTTCAAATTTATTTGAAATCAGAATACAAAGAAAAACAAGATAAATGTAATTATATTAAAAATCAATTAGAATATACCAAATTAAGTGATATTATTGTTAATAGTGAAATTCATTATGACCCAAATAATAATACATATGATACAAATATAGAATCTGATAAAGAATTTTTATCTATTTACAAAGAATTTATTAATATCCAATATGGAGATGATCCGACTATTGAATATACTTCTCCATGGATTATTAGATTTACATTTAATAAAGAATTAATGCTTGAAAAGGGTATTATTATGGAAGATATTTATCTAGCAATTATGGATTATGATCCAGAAAGAATTGATTTAGTATATTCCGATGAAAATTCAAATGAACTAATTGGTAGAATTAGTATTAAATCTGAATTAGAAGGTGTTATTGATGAAAATATGAATGGATTAGAAGATCAAGCAGATATTATATCTATATTCAAAAATATTAAAGAAGAATTATTAGAAAATGTAGCAATTAAAGGCATTGAAAATATTACCAATATTGTTATGAGTCAGATTGATTATAACAAAAAAGAAAATAATGAATTAATTAATACCAAACAATGGCTCTTAGAATCTGATGGAACTAATTTAATAGATATTATTGCAAATGAATATGTTGATCCAAATACTACTATTTCTAATGATATTATTGAAATTTATGAATTACTTGGAATTGAAGCGGCTAGAAATATATTAGTTAATGAAATTAAAGGTGTTGTTGAATATGAAGGTTCTTATATTAATAATAGACACATTGAATTATTATGTGAAGTTATGACATCAACTGGTAGATTGATTTCTATTAATAGGCAAGGTATTCAACGAGGTGATATTGGACCATTAGCTAAATGTTCATTTGAAGATACTACTGATATGTTAATTAAAGCTGGTATTTTTGGAGAGATGGATAAATTAAATGGTGTTTCTAGTAATATTATGATGGGTCAAAAAATACATGCCGGAACCAATAATTGTGAAATATTAATTGATGAATATAAATTAATGGAACAAATTAAAAATATGAATAAAAATAAAGAAGATTTAAATGATATTAATGAAATTACTGAAACAAATATAGATAAACTATTTGATCAAGATAGTGGTGAAGATGATAGTGATTGTGATTACGATAATTTCACATTTGCTTGCGACTAGACTATGAATTAATTAAAGCATTCAATATTTGCTTATTACACTTTGGAGATAAATATAAATAATTTTTTTGTTTTATTCTATTATTCAATATATCATTTGATATTGCTGTACAATTTGGAACATATATATCATTATCTTTACCTTTGGATTGAATAATATTATTTTTTAAATTATCCGAATTATAATTATTTTTAGGTAATTTATCTCCTAATAATATATCCATATTATTTTTGGAATTTTTATCCATACCCAATACAGGTTTATCCATACCTAATGGTTTATCCATACCTAATGGTTTATCCATACCTAATGGTTTATCCATACCTAATGGTTTATTCATACCTACTGGTTTATTCATACCTACTGGTTTATCCATACCTACTGGTTTATCCATACCTAATGGTTTATCCATACCTAATGGTTTATCCATACCTAATGGTTTATCCATACCTAATGGTTTATCCATACCGAATGGTTTATCCATACCTAATGGTTTATTCATACCTAATGGTTTATCCATACCTAATGGTTTATCCATACCTAATGGTCTATCCATACCTGGTCTATCCATACCTAATGATTGTTTATTCATACCTTGTTTATTCATACCTTGTTTATCCATATCTGGTCTATCCATACCTTGTTTATTCATACCTGGTCTATTCATACCTGGTCTATCCATACCTAATGATTGTTTATTCATACCTTGTTTATTCATACCTTGTTTATCCATATCTGGTCTATCCATACCTTGTTTATTCATACCTGGTCTATTCATACCTGGTCTATCCATACCTTGTTTATCCATACCTGGTCTATCCATACCTTGTTTATCCATACCTGGTTTATTCATACCTGGTTTATTCATACCTTGTTTATTCATACCTAATGGTGGTCTATCCATACCTGGTCTATCCATACCTTGTTTATTCATACCTAATGGTGGTCTATCCATACCTGGTCTATTCATACCTGGTTTATTCATACCTGGTTTATCCATACCTGGTTTATTCATACCTGGTTTATTCATACCTAATGGTGGTCTATCCATACCTTGTCTATCCATACCTGGTTTATTCATACCTGGTTTATTCATACCTAATGGTGGTCTATCCATACCTTGTCTATCCATACCTGGTTTATTCATACCTGGTTTATTCATACCTTGTCTATCGATACCTAATTGTGGTTTATCTATATCAAATGATGATCCATATGATGATCCATATGATGATGATCCATATGGTGATCGCGATCCCAATTGACTATCCATCGGCTTATTACGAGATAATTTTAATGCATTTTTATTTTCGTTAATATTTTTTTGTTGGTTGTCTTTGATATTTAATTTACTATTAATAGATTCGATTGTTGATGAATCCAAATCGGTATCAGATGATATTACTTGTAATATTTGTGATAATATATTTTGTTTCATTAAATTTTCTGCGGTTGTTTCACCCCCGACTTGTTTAAGATCATTTACTGGTTTAAGATCATTTACTGGTTTAAGAGCATTTACTGGTTCAATAGCCTTTACTGGTTTAAGATCATTTACTGGTTCAATAGCATTTACTGGTTTAAGAGCATTTGCTGGTTTAAGAGAATTTACTGGTTTAAGAGCATTTACTGGTTTAAGAGCATTTACTGGTTTAAGAGCATTTACTGGTTTAAGAGCATTTACTGGTTTAAGAGCATTTACTGGTAGATTTTGAATTAATTGTTTTTTAGTATTTTCTAATTCAATTACTTTTTTTTCATTATTTTGTTTATTACGATTATCCGCATTAACTAATGCTGTATTATCTATATATTTATTATATAAATCCTTGAATATATTTTTAACTCTACTATAATCTTTATTATTTATTCTCATTGCTTCTAATTTTATATATTTACTAAATTGATATATTCTATGTTCACAATAAATTAAAATCTTTAATTTATCAGCTAAATCAATATTAACACTTTCATCTAATAAAAATGATCTATAATCATCATTTAGATACAATATACAATCATCAAAACAATTAGTAGATTCTTCAAAACTATCAAAAAAATTATTAGATGTTAATTCTGAAATATGATTTTTTGGTCTGTATGCACAATTAACAATTCTCCTTTTAAATATTGTTTTTAATTTTTCATTATCAATTAATTGTTTTAATAATGGGTCAATATAATCATAATTATATCTAATATCATATTTATTCATATGATTAATAAACTCAATTTCAAAATTATCATCTAATATACCTTGATGTAAAATAATTGGATACCAATCTATATCTCTATTAACTTTATTTGAACACTCCATAATAAAATTAGTTAAAAAATTATTATCAATATTATCTAAACCCTCAACACATTTAAAATTTTCAAGTAATAAATTAGATGAAGCTATATCATTTTTAATATTTTTAAGTTTTATATCAATATCAATTATTTCTTTATTTAGTTTATTGAATTGATTATAATAATTATTATCATTTATATTTTGAATATCAGGTTTAATTAAATTTACATTCTGAATTAATTGGTTACTTTGATCATCTATTTTGGGGATATTATTATTTTTTATATTGCCACCAAATAATTTTTGAACAGCTGGAATATTTCCAAATTTAGTTCCTTTTATTAAAAAAAGTATATTTTTCGCATCTATACTTGATAAATAATTTTTAAATCTACCATTAGTAATTACACTTGTTTTCGGTAAATATTGAATTTGTTTCATATCAAGTATAGCTTCAATTATATATTTTGTTTTATCTTCTGTTCCACCACCCCGATGGTTTCTTCTTAAAGTTTTTTTTTGATCGCGATTAATATCGCGTTTGATTCTAACCATATATATTATAATTATATAATATTTTGAAATTTAATTATTATTATGTCTTTAATAATTAAAGTTTAAATAATATATTTATAACAAATGAATATATTATTATTATTATTATTTCCATTTGTATATGGAAATTATTGGGAAAAATATACTCATGTAAAACCAGAAGATTTATATTTAAAATTATCTAGAAATTTAATGGAAGAAGTTCAAGATAATTTTAATATCTTACAAACTGTAAAATATGAACATGATATAATAAAAGAATATTTAATAAATGAGTCTATATTTATTTAAAAAAAATTATTAGAAAAAAAAATGAAAAATAGGATGAAAATAGATTATTTATTCGCAAGACATGCGTTTACTTGTGATGAACCGATGTGCCAAGCCATGTTTCAGGCTGCTGATGAAAATGATGGTGGTATGGCAGCAGCATTTGTTTATACCATACTTCCTATCTATACTTGTAGAGAGACATTAGGTGAAAACACTGAATTCCTCGTTTCAGATACTGAGACTAAAAAGGGATACTTTGATGACCTGTGTTATGTGTGCCTTACAAAGTGAAATATTAGAAAAAAGTGAAATATTAGAAAAATGTGTAAATATGTGTAATTATTTTTTTATATTCCTATATGCTTTATATTTGATTTTGGATAATATAATTTTTTTAATAATTCTGCCCAAGCAACAGATCTATGTTTACCATAATTACAAATTATTCCTATATTTTCATAATTGTATGTTTCTATATTTGTTAATATATTTTCAATAATTATATCAAATTTAGGATGATTAATAACACTCTTCTGAATTTTTTCATCTAATCCCGTTAAATTTTTTATTTCTCCATCTAATTTCGTTGTAAATAAAGTTGCATCAAATATGATTTGACAATCATGGGGTAAATGTTTCTTAACACCCCAAGTAGTTATATTTATTTTTCTATCATTAGATATTTTTTTATCATTAATTTTTTTTATTATTTCATGTTCATGATCTTCATAATTACCTTCAGCAAATCCGATATCATTTTCATATCTATCGTATATTAATTTGATTATTTTCATTAATTATATATTTATTATATTATTTAAATATTATGTCATTAATTAAGATAAATGACATGATTATTGAATTACAGGAAAATGTTACTTCTTCCCATATGCAACTTTTACAAATAAATAAAAATATTGTCAGAAAAAAATAATTTTGATTTAGTTAAAGAATGGTTAAAAATGTTAAAACAAATAAAGAGTGAAGAAAAGGTAAATGTTAATCCAAAGGATTTTTGCAAATGTTTTATTGATAAATTAAAAGAACATAATTATTATTTTATTAATTTTCAACAAAATGATGTAGGTGAATTCATGACTATCTTATTTGATTTATTACATAAATGTTTAGAATATAAAGTTAATATGGAATATGAGGGAGAAATTAAACATAGTTATGATAAAATAGCTGTTGAAAGTATTAAAGCTTGGAAATCTTTCTTTGATAGTAGTTATTCGTATATTGTTAAAAAAACATATAATCAATTATTGTCTATTACTAATTGTCCGGAATGTAATTATTCAACATATAAACATGTTAATATGATTAAAACAATTCATGGAAAAGCAGAAAAAAATTTACTTCAATTAGAAGATATCCGTAAATCTGCGAGTGGATACATTATCAGATTTAAAAGAAAACCATATAGATATGTTATATAAATTAAATAAAAACCACGAAGATATAAATAATATATTAAAAATTAAAAAAAGAAGATCATATGGATTTGATGACAACTTATTATAAAAATTTGAAGGATAAAAGAGAAGAAATATTAGATATTATAGATTTTGATAATGATTTATAAATAATTTGATAATATTATATAATACTAATTATAATAAAAATATTAAATGAAAAATATAACAGTCGCACATTATATACATAGAGAACTATTTAAAAGAAATGTTAAATTTGTTTTTGGTTATTCTGGTGGAGCCGTATTACCATTATTGAATGAATTTAGATGTAATAAAATTAAGTTTATTAAAAATAGCACAGAACAATGTTCTGGATTTGTATCAGAAGGATATTCAAAATCATTGGATTTATCAATCCCAGGTGTAGTTGTAACAACATCTGGACCTGGATTAACAAATATGATAACACCATTACAAAATGCATATAGTGATGGGAGTCCATTAGTTGTTATCTCTGGTCAAGTCCCAAGGAAATCACTTGGAACCGATGCGTTTCAAGAGTGTCCAGCAACATATTTAACTAAGCATTGTACAAAATGGAATAAATTAATTACAGATAAAGAAGAAATAATTGAAGCAATGAATATGGCATTTAATATATCTATGTCAGAAAGAAAAGGACCGGTTCATATTGATGTCCCTAAAGATATATTTTTAGAAAGAATTGATGTGGATTATAATACTAATATTAATTATTCAATAATTAATAATTTTGAAGAATTTGATATAGGGACAAATTTAGATATTAAGATTAAAGAAGTATGTGAATTAATCGAAAAATCAAAAAAACCGATTATTATTGCTGGTCAAGGAGCAAATGAAGTTAGTAAAGAATTAAATAAATTTGTTAGAAACAAAAATATTCCGATAACAACAACATTACATGGCATGGGATGTGTAAATGAAAAAAGTAAAATGTCCCTAGAAATGTTGGGTATGCATGGTAAACCGGTAGCTAATTATGCGATTCAAAATGCTGATTTAATAATTGGTATGGGAACTCGTTTTGATGATAGAACAGTATGTAATATTGAAAAATATGCTCCAAATGTGATTAAAAATAATGGAATTATTCATATAGATTCTAGTTCAGATCAATTATTAAAAGTTCAAAAATTATTTAATAATAAAAATTTAAAATCAATTCATTCTAATTCTAAAATATTTATGAAAAAACTAAATAGATATTATGTTAAAACAAAATCAGATAAATGGATTAATGAATTAATTGAATATGATAATAATAATAAATATTATTATAATAGAGTAGAAAGAGAAATTAAAACTCCAGATGTAATTAAATGTATAGATGAAAATATAGATAAATTTAAATTAAATAGAAATAATATTATATTTACTACTGGTGTAGGTAATCATCAAATGTGGACATCTCAATATATTACATGGACTTCACCAAATAAACTGATAACATCCGGTTCTCTTGGAACAATGGGTGTAGGTGTTCCATTCGCGATTGGTTGTAAACTTGCTAATCCAGAAAAAATGGTAATTTGTATTGATGGTGATAGTTCTTTTACTATGACTTCAAATGAACTTCAAACAATTTTAGAAAATAAAATTCCAATTAAAATTGCTATTATGAATGATAAACGACAACAAATGGTTCATGTATGGCAAAAATTATTTCATAATGAAAATTATGTGGCTACAGATAATATTAATCCCGATTTTAAATTATTGGGACAAGCATATAATATTAAAACAATTGAATGTTCAAATAGATATAGTTTAGATAATAAAGTTAAACAATTTTTAGCAACAAATGAACCGGTTATTGGTGTATTTAATGTTAAACCAGAAATGTGTTTTCCATTAGTAGCACCAGGTAAAGGATTGGATGATATGATTATGAATGAAAATGATATAAGTAAATTAGATATAACTTTAAACGCTCCTAATTAAAATTATTTACATTTATTATTACAATTACATTTCTTATTACAATTACATTTCTTACCACAATTACATTTATTTTTTCTAATTTTTTTCCCACCCTTTTTAGATTTTACTAATCTCTTTGGTTTTACCATCTTTTTCTTTTTAGTATATTTTTTCTTTTTACACCCCACCTTCTTAGATTTTTTCATTTTCTTAGTGTATTTTTTTTTAGATTTTTTCTTTTTACCACCATTTTTCATATCTTTATTTTTCATACAATCATTTTTATCAGATTTTGGATGCCCTGGATGTTTGTGTTCATCTTTTGAACATTTTCCACCCGATTGTGTTTCACACGTAGCCGAATATGGAACAATTGTTGAAAACATTGGGGCTTCTGTGGATAGTGGTCCATTTACACTATACCCTGCTTCTACGTTACATACAGAACTCATTATATAATTATATTATATTTTAATTATTTTTTTATTTTTTACTTTTATATTTACCCCTAGAGCGCTTCTGTCCTCCATATTGAAAATTATTGTATCGAGGATTAAACTCCATTTGTGTCGGATAAGGCAACGATCGGGCATTCGGTGTCGGAGAAGGGGCGGGTAATGGGGTATAAGTTCTGTCTCCGCTTTCATCTGGTTTTAGAAGATTTAGTAATTCCCACGAAATAAAAAAGATTATTAAAAAGATAAATAACCCTGAAATTTTAGTATATTTTGTTTTCCATTCAACTGTATTTCCATTACACTGTAACATTACAGGTATTTCTTCATTACTATCATCTAATCCACAAGTCCTCGTCCACCATATTAGCAAAAAATATATAAATCCCATTAATAAAGTAAATATTACAATGTTTGTCCTACCACCATCATAATCTTGGTATTTACCAGTTGTATCAAATGTTATATATATAGTTAATGCAATTGAAACAAATCCGAATATGATAACTGCTAATATTACAGATTTCGCTATTCCTATACCAGATGTAGAAACTAATTTATATTCAAACTTTTTACTTTCATCTTCACATACCCATTTCATACATTCATTATTATCACACGACATAGAAAAAAATCTTTGATATATAATAAACATAGCAAATGTTATAACTGCTAAAATAACTGGATATATTTTTGGGTTAAGTACGAAATCAGATATGATTTTGGTAATTTTTGGTGGAACTGTTAATACCATTCTTACTTAATATATATTAAAATATATTTTAATATATTTTATATTAAAATATATTTTAATATATTTTATATTTATGAATATATAGATCTCTTATAGTATTATTCGCATTTACTTTATGACCACCTGATTTAATTTCAGGTGTAACTAATTGGTCAATATCATTTGTTATTTCTTGTGCTATTTTGTTAATTTCGTATATACTTTGTCCTCTTTGATTTGCAATAATATTTTCACTCTCTGTTAAATTATTATCATAATATAAACCATTACTATCATATTTACCTGTTAATATTTTTTCTTCTAGATCTTTAAATTTCCCATCAATTTTGGATTTAACTTTATTTTTATTGTTTCTTTTAATGGGTCTTCGGTCACCGGAGTCGGGACTATTATATTTATATCCAATTGGTAAACATTCTCCATCCATTATTTTACAATGTCCCTCTGTATTTCCTTTTCCACAATAGTTAATATCTGATTCTTTATTTGGATCGGTCAATCCTACACCACAATCTACAGCTTCACTAGTCCTGAACTGAACATTCCCATCAATTTTGGATTTAACTTTATTTTTATTGTTTCTTTTAATGGGTCTTCGGTCACCGGAGTCGGGACTATTATATTTATATCCAATTGGTAAACATTCTCCATCCATTATTTTACAATGTC
>Ga0233412_10001389_pt1 | contig 12697 bp, 11 predicted proteins | sample Na_anoxic_4_MG_FD_180667 | JGI IMG/M metagenome (GOLD analysis project Ga0233412, IMG submission 180667) | Seawater microbial communities from Saanich Inlet, British Columbia, Canada - Na_anoxic_4_MG | ecosystem: Environmental > Aquatic > Marine > Inlet | place: Canada: British Columbia... | reverse complement strand
TGTGCTTGGGTCTATAGGCTCTGTATTTTATCTTGCAGGCCTTATAATGTTCTATTCCATAACCGGAACATTGAATATGGCCGACATGGCCGGACAAAACCTGGCGACCGGGAATTCTGCATTGTTTGTTCCGCTGTTCCTAATGTTCGCCGGACTGGCTGTTGAGGCAAAACTCATCCCGTTCGGGGGCTGGGTCAAAGGTGTTTATGGTAATTCAAACAGACTTACCGGGGCGTTGTTCGCATCTGTGTATGCTGCGGTAGTCCTCATGGTTTTCGGCAGGGTTTTCAACGATGTTTTTGTCCTTGAAGGTGCTGCGCTGACAATCATAGTCATAATAGGACTCGCCACATTCGCTTTTGGAGAAGCCGCTGCCTTTAGACAAAAGAGTATGCGTAGGATTCTGTTGTTTTCAAGCATAGGCCAATCGGGCCTGGCAGCAGTATTATTTGCGCTTGGGCTTGTTTTTCCTGCGGTATTAATCGTTATCAACAATTCCATTGGAAAATTCATCATGTTTACCATAACAGGAAAACTTAGAGAAACTTATGGTACAGATGACTACACAAAGCTTAAGGGATCTTTCTATAGTAATAAACTAACTGGCATTGCTTTCTCTATAGCGGCTCTGTCCTTGATAGGCCTTCCGCTTTTCTTCGGATTCTATGCCAAGATCAATGCCCTGACAGCATTGATCAACGGTGGAAACTGGTTTATACCGGCGGCAATCCTAATCCTTGCCATTATAGAAGGTGCATACTTTATTAGGTTGCTTATAGCGTTATGGGCTCCCGGCAAAGAAGGTGAATATGCCGACAAAGCGCATATAGTAGGAGATTCAAAGATTTTTAACATTAAAAAAACCGTATTGATATTTATAATGTCCCTGGCTATCCTGGCCGCGGGACTGCTGCCTGACCTGGCAGGGGATTTGATATCCTCAAGCGACGGGTTCATGGGCGGGGACGGCCCTGCATTTACCATGTCGCAGCTGAAAGGAGGAGAATGATGAATTTAGCAATCATACTTGCTGTAACAGTCTTAATGGCTGCGGCTTCATTCTTCATAACACGGATTAATAAGAAGGCGGGCGGCTTTACAACGGTTCTGTCTTCATTGTTTGCCCTAGCAGCACTTTTCTTCTTAAGAGGTAGCATAGGCGAAGATTTCGCCATCTTCTATTTCACCTTCAGCATCACGACCGTCGGATGGTATTTTTCCCTGGTTATGGTTATGGCTTACTCAATGACTTCATTCTTCAATCCCTATTGGATGGAAAAAATGATGTACCCGGGAAGCTACAATTTCATGTATCTGCTTTCAATGGCCGGAACTATCGGAATGTTTTTTGCCAAAGATTTCATTACATTGTTCGTCTTCTGGGAAACAGTGGTATGGTCCTCAACATTCATAATTCAACTGGGCAAGTCGAGAAAAGCCTCGTATGTGTATTATGTAATTAGTGCAATAGGCTCTATGGCAACGTTGTTTGCAATCATGCTGGCATATTCTGTATCGGGAACCTTTGTAATAAGCGAAGCCTTTGCAGGATTGTCCGGAGGAATGGCAATAGCCGTATTCTTCACATTTATACTTTCCGGGCTTGCAAAAATCGGGATATTCCCATTCCATGTCTGGCTTCCCGAAGCCCATGGCAGCGCACCTCATACATTTTCGCCCGTGCTTTCCGGCGGACTTGTTAAAATGGGAGCTTTCATTGCATTCCTTAGTGTTACGGCATTCCCCGCGTATGAAATTTTCGGAGATATGTTCAAAGTATTCGGAGCACCGCTGCCTATATATTTCCTTATGGCCCTTGGTGCAATCAGCATTATTGTCGGAACGCTTATGGCTATTAAACAAGAAGATGCAAAACGACTGCTGGCATATTCATCCGTTGCAAACGGAGGATATATCCTGATAGGGATACTCATGCTGGATCAAGTCGGATTCGCAGGCGGCATGATGCACCTGATAAACCATGCGGTTGCATCGGCGGCAGCTTTTCTTGCTATAGCAGCTGTTGCGTATAGGACAGGAACTACAAAAATGAGCGAAATGGGAGGTATGATACACCGTATGCCGGTGACTTACCTCGTTTATCTGATAGCAATTATTTCAATGGCAGGGATACCTCCGATGGGCGGATTCGTTTCAAAATGGCTCATCTTCCAGGGACTTGCTGATAAAGGCATGATATTCCTGGCAGCGGCCGCATTCTTCGGTTCCATCGGTTCATTCATGTATGTGTTCAGACCATTAAGTGCAGTGTTCCTCGGGCAGACATTTACCCGGGACCTGAAGAAAAAGGAAGTCGGGTTCTTTATGATGTTCCCGATGCTAATATTGACCGGACTGAGTCTGTTAACCGGGGTTTTCCCCAATATTTTCCTAAGGGTAATAACTGAAATTCAAACTTCAATAGGACTAATTCCGGTGACGCTGGCTGAAAATACGATAGTGACCGCAAATGGATTTTTGGATGCTTTCAGGGTGTTCATTGTATTTGGATTCGGATTCGCTATAGCTTTTGTTATATTCATTGTGAGGCGTAAAAGCACGAAAGTAGAACTCATGGATACATATACCTCGGCAGAATTCATACACACAAGGGAATTGCTGCATTATAGTTCCAAGTTTTATGCACCATTTGAAAGAATGTACGGGAATGCTCCCGACACAATGACGCTATATAAAAAGATATCAGTTAAAATAAGAGAACTCGGCGGGCTTGCCGAATCACTGTTCTATAGCCACAAACCTGAGAAAACAGTATTCTGGATGATGGCAGTCGGAATAATTGTAATTCTGATAGGAGGTGTTGTCTAATGACTGTAATGAATTTTGTTTATGGTTTCTTGGTTTTATTAGGAGTTTTCATTTTCCAGACAACCCTGACCGGGCTTAACAGGAAAGTAACAGCGAGGCTGCAGAAAAGATACGGGGCAAGATGGTACCAGCAGTTCCTTGACATTTTCAAGGCACTGAGAAAAGATTCCACATCCCACGGCTGGGTTTTTGACTTCGGTGTAATTATGGCCCTTGGCGGAATAATGGCCACGGTAATTTTCATACCTATATCAGGCTTCCAGGCCTTCCCTGGTCTTGATAACGTTTTTGTAATCTCATATCTACTTGCCGTAGGCATGCTGGGGATGGCGATGAGCGCTGCAGGTTCCGGGAATCCATGGGCTAGCATCGGTGTCGCCAGGGCATTGACTAATATGCTGGCATATGACATACCGCTGATGATTGTTATATTCGCAATGATATTTGCCTATGACTCCGCATCGCTAAGCGAAATCGCCGCAATGCAGCAGGGAATGGGAATACTTGGATGGAATGCAATAAGGATGCCGCTTGGCGGAATAGTCGCTGTAATCGCACTCTTGGGAATGCTGGGCAAGAAACCTTTTGACTCTTTCATAGCACCGGCTGAAATTGCTTCTGGTCCAATGGTTGAATACGGCGGGAAACACTTGGGTTTCATGTTTATACTTCATGAGTTCATGACATTTATTGAAGTAGCTTTGATACTGAACCTGTTTTTCGGCGGCGGAGCAACCATTTGGGAATACATGCTTAAGTACGCAATTCTCTATACCTTTGCCAATATAATCTCAGGCGTTATGCCGAGGTTTAAAATAGACCAGGCGGTCAGATATTTCTACAGGGTGCCCCTTGCAATGGCTATTGTCCAGGGACTTGTGGTCATATTAACCGGGCTAGGAGTGACAATATGGTTTTAAAAAATGACGACAACAGGAACATCTGGGAGAAAATAGGCGATTATTTCAGCGCTAACTCCATATGGATGAAGTGGTACTGCACAGGATGCGGCGCTATTGAGATGCCTCCTACAATGACTTCACGCTTTGATATGGAAAGACTTGGGATGGGACCGATGGCAACACCGCGGCAGGCTGATGTGCTGTTGATTACAGGGTATCTCAGTACGAAAACACTCAGAAGGGTAATCTACTCATATGAACAGATGAACAGTCCCTGTTTTATAGTAGCTTTCGGGTCATGTACAATAAACGGCGGTATATATTATGATTCATATGCCACAATAGGCAGGCTGGATAAATACCTTCCGGTAGACCTGTACATAGCCGGCTGCATGCCGAGACCTGAAACAATCATGAACGGATTTAACGAATTGATCCAAATGATAAAAAAGGGCGAAGCCAAAGGCTGGAAGCATTATCAGGAGAATTATGAGTGGTATAAGAAGAATCAACTGGATTCCCTCGGAGAGATAATTATAAAGGATGAGTTCCATGAATAATATTATTAATGAAATTAAAGCAGCCCTTGCTCCTCTTAAGATGGAAACACCTGCAGACAAGCAGATAGCTGCAGTGGTCAGACCCGAAGCTATCCATAATTCGCTTTCATACCTAAGGCAAAGGGGATTTACCCAGCTTTGCATAGTTACATGCATTGACTGGATTAAGGATTCAGAGTTTGAACTGGTATATATACTGTTCAGCTGGACCGACGGCATTCATGTGCAGCTAAGGGCTAGAGTAGACAGAAATAATCCGGTCATGGTCACCGCTACAGATATATTTCCGGGTGCAAGGTACTATGAAAGGGAAGTGACTGAATTTTTCGGGGTAGAATTTACCGGAAACGAAGATGCCGGAAAACCTCTTTTCCTAGAGATATGGGACGACCTGCCTCCTTTAAGGAAAGACTTCGACCCACAGGCTTATTCGGATTCTAAATTCCCGATGAGGGAAAGGGGAAATGAATTTGTATCAGAGATCGGAGGGACTGAAAAATGAATGAAGTTAAACTGTTTTTAGGCCCCCAGCATCCCGGAATGCATGGAAACTACAGCGTTCATATGTATGTGGACGGAGATATAATAGAAAAAGCACGGCCTACGCCCGGATTCCTGCACAGGGGATTTGAGAAGCTTATGGAACGTCGCCACTGGATGGGCAACCTTGCTTTGATTCCGAGGATATGCGTGCCTGAACCGGATATCAATGAATTTGTATATGCACAGGGTATTGAAATGCTTGCGAATATTGAAGTGCCGGATAAAGCTCATTGGATTAGGATGCTTGTACTTGAAATGGCAAGGGTCATGGTTCACCTTATGTCACTTGGATTCATAGGAGGCCCGACGGGGATGTATACGGCCACTTATTGGGCAATAGCCCAGAGAGATCTTATTCTTGACCTGTTTGAGGAACTCTGCGGAGCCAGGATATATCATATGTACATCGTGCCGGGCGGGGTCAGGAAAGACCTTCCCGAAGGATTTACAGACAGGGTTCTTGCAATGATGGATGAACTCGAAGTGAAAATCCCCGAATATGAAGAACTTATTTTGAAACATCCAATTATCCATGCAAGGGCAAAGGATAACATAATGCTTCCGGCAGAAGTGGTATGGGAGCTTGGGGTTACCGGTATCGGAATGCGAAGTGCAACCGGCGAGGAAAACGACCTCAGAAAAGTAAAACCATATGCGCATTATGATAAGGTTGAATTTGAAGTGCCGACGGCAACTTACTCAGACGCTCTGACGCGGCTGAATCTAAAAGTCCGTGAAATGTACCAGAGCATGAGGATAATCCGTCAGGTAATTGATAAGATGCCTGCCGAAGGTCCTGTGAATGTGCCTGTATCGCCCGGTAATGCCCTCAGATGGACTGTTCCCGAAGGAATGGTGTACTCTGCAGTTGAATCCAGCAGAGGCGAATACGGTTATTTCATAGTCTCCGACGGCTCGGAAATGCCTTACAGGATAGCGGTAAGGGGTGCGTCTTTTCCCCAGGGGCTTCTGGGTATTGAAAAATACCTGAAAGGCCACAGGATTGACGATGCTTCAATTTGGATGGATACGATGGGCGTTTGTTCGCCGGAGATTGACAGGTAGGTTGAGTATGAATAAAGATAAAAGCATTTTTTCACCGATAAAAGCATGGAAATACCTTCTCAGAAAACCTGTTACGGTTTTAAAAAAGGATATTTTCGATAAACCCAGGGAGGCGGCTTTAAGATACAGGGGTTTCCATCAGAATGACTGGGAAAAATGCCTCGGCTGCGGCACATGTTCGAAGATATGCCCGACGAATGCTATAACGATGGTGGAAGTTGATTCCCTTGAAGAAAAAGAAGGATACAAGAATGAACGGCCTGCTTTTGATTACGGTCGCTGTTGCTATTGTGCTATATGTGTAGATATCTGCCCGTCGGATTCACTTAATATGAGCAGGGAATACCTCCATATGTCAACCGATGCCGATACGTTTTATACGCTGGCTGATTCAAAAGGTATTCATAGGGATAATTTTGATAAAGGTTATGTCAGGGACAGCGATTCAGAACTGCTTGACCTTGTCCGGTATGAAATGGAACATGAGCCTGTAGGCAGGAAGACTTCTTTCCTTGAAATAGTAAAAGGTTATTCTCTTGAGAAAGCCCTTGCTGAAAGTGCAAGATGCGTGGAATGCGGAATATGCACTGAAACGTGCCCGGCACGCATGAATATACCTGAATATATTAAAAGTGTCTGGGAAGGTGATATGAAAGGTGCCGTCGGATACCTATATAAAACAAATCCGCTTGCCAATGTATGCGGCAGGATATGCACCCATAAATGCGAGGATGTATGCGCTCTTAGCATAAGGGGAGAGGCAATTTCAATCAGATGGCTTAAAAGGTTTATTGTAGATAATACGCCTATGGATGAATATGAGGAAGCAGCTCTTGAGTTTGTGACTGAACCGGTAAATGGTAAAGTGGCAATTGTCGGTTCCGGCCCGTCCGGACTGTCATGCGGGTACTACCTTAGAACCCTGGGATATGAAGTGGACATATATGAAGAAAAAGCACTGCCCGGCGGGGTAATCCGCTATGGAGGCCCTGAATACAGGCTTCCTGAGGAAAGTGTATTAAAAGATATCGGAATGATTGAAAAATCAGGTGTTAATTTTATATGCAATACCAAGGTGGGCCGTGATATACAGCTGGATGAATTACACAAGAAATATGATGCGGTTTTCTTAGGTACAGGTTTATCACTTTCAAGACCTTTGAAAATCCCCGGAGGTGAACACACTGATGTAGAATATGCCATTCCTTTCCTTGGACAGACCAGAGATTATCTAAGGGAACTGGCTGATATGCCTGATATCCACGAAAAAGCAATCGTTATAGGAGGGGGAAATGTTGCCTTTGATGTGGGCAGGACCCTCATAAGGCTGCAACAGATTAAGTATGGTGCAGATTATGTGTCAATAGCTGCACTGGAGCATAGGGATATCCTTCCATGCGATCTTGAGGAATTGGAAGAAGGCGAAGAGGAGGGCGTAAGGGGACATTTCGGATACGGCCCCGATGAAATCGTCATAAAAGATGGAAAAATCACAGGACTCAGGGTTAAAAAAGTCGTCTCCATATTTGATGAGGACGGAAGCTTTGACCCTAAGTATGACGACTCCGATTCCTTTGTTATAGAAGGCACACAGGTATACATAGCCACAGGACAGATGCCGGAATATGCTTTCTTCGACGAAGCCATGCTTGAACAAGTGGAAATCGCACGCGGCCAGGTTAAGGTCGGCGAGAAAGGCCAGTTCGGAAACTTCCCATGGTTATTTGCAGGCGGCGATATCGTTCAAGGTCCGGATATCATTACAGGTGTTGCCAACGGCCATGATTCGGCTGAAGGCATAGATGCTTATATAAGACAAAAAAACATGTAACCCTACATATTTCATAAGGCCGCCCCACAGGCGGCCCTTTTTTTAATCCTCCGGCTAATAGTCCATGGGGTTATTAACCTAAAATTTGATAGAATAGGGAAGGAGGCGAGATAAGTATGTCAATCGAGTATTTTAACAAGACGCTTAATGAATCTGTTGATACAGATTCAAATTTCCGCAGGTGGAGCGATTACAGAGATGCGGTAACCGATTATATCAAGTTGTATAAAAATGAGAGCGGCACATGCATAATTCTAGGGGCGGGTAATATCCTGGATATTAATCTTGGGGAATTAATTAACCCGGAATATGAAACAGTATTGGCTGATATTGATGTTAAGTCAGTAGAAGAGGGAATTAAAAGACTTGGTTTGGCAAAGAATATATCAGTTATTAAATCGGACCTGGGAGGTCTTGATGCATGCTCGTTCATGAAAAAAGCATCATTACTTACCCAGGGTAATGACATCGCCGGTCTTAAAAAATATTTAGAAACATATGAATTCAAAAGCGGGTCTGAGACCGATGGTTTCAATAATGTTATGTTGTCATCAGTTTATACACAGCTGTTTATTCCGCAATTTGTATATCTTCTGCAACAAAGTTCGATGGATGACAATACTAAGCCAGCAGCACTGGAAGCTGCCCTTAAATTCACTGCTAAACTTATTAAGCATGTAAATGATGAAATAATAAGGATGGCTGCAGCAGGTGCCTCGGTCTGTGCCTGGTCGGATATTCTGGAATATACAGAAGGTGATAACGCGCTGTATGACATAAAGAATCATATTATAGATAGTATCTGGATGGATGAATTCTACAAAACCTATGTCAGGGATTACGGACATGGCCTTGGCTCATACGGCATAGCAGATCTCGGAGAAAGACTTGGGGATTTGACTGAAAAGTGGCTGATATGGCCCTTTAGTAAAAAACGAACCCTGATAGTGAAAATTATTGCAGGTAAAGTTACCAGCTGAATGTCTTTATATATTTATAGTTAATTGATGGGAGTTCAAGTCTTGGATTCTCATGAAGCCAACTGCCGTTGAATCCGTTTTCCGAAGCTGCCGCCTCGAAATGATACAAAGCAATACCTGCATCAAGGCGCTGCATGCTGAACCCTAGGTTACTGCTGTATTTCGGATCTTCATTTAAATAGAAATGAACGCTGTCATTTCCTTTATCCATCACCAGCCTCCAGGGTTGTTTATTTGAAGCGCTGGGACTAAGGCGGACACTTTCAAATGCAGACAGTAAAACGGAATATTTACCTTTTAACGCTCCTGAAGTCAAACCCTCATTGAAAGTACTATTAAAAAAGATATCGGTCCATTTCCGACGTTTATCGGCCTTTACAAAAAACCGCATGGCTTTTTCAGCAGTACGCCTGTTCTCTTCAGGATACCCGATGGGTAAAACCGCGGGTATCAATTCTCCATCTTTAAGGCCAAGGGGGTTTGAAAAATCTTCACGCTTAAAAGTTCCGCCTAACCAGCAGGAACCGATATTTCTTTCAACTAGCTTTATGATGATTTTTTCAAGAAAGTATCCATAATCCTCAATATTTGAGGTTGTATTAGAAACGGTGCCTGCAATATAAGCCTGGGCTTTCCTGATAAACCCATAAGTTCCGATAATGCCGCCATCTCCTTTTACATCCGGGCTTAGGAGGCGGAAATTCACCTGTGTTCCGTTTGGACCGCTTTCGCTACTTATGTTAGCGAGAATTTCTTTAATCCAAATATTATCCACCGCAGTTAGTGGTTTATCCTGAAAAGTCCTCACGGAAGTTCGTTTTTGTATAAGGTTGAATATCATATCGCCCTCCTGGTTCAATTTAATAAAATTTTACCCACTGAAGTGACATATTATCATGAATAAGGGTAAATAAGCATTATGAAAGGAATGAAAGATGGGTTTTTTAGGAAATTTTACATATAACTTATTTATGTTTCCATTTGAGAAAGCGGTTTTGCATAGATTCAGGATGAAGTCAATATCAGGTGCTTCAGGAAATGTGCTTGAAATCGGAGTAGGGACAGGTGTAAATTCAAGATATCTTAATGCAGATAAAATTGAATCGCTTACAGTTTTGGATACTTCCATAAGGAAGCCTGTCATGCGTTCCATGAGCAGGAGGTTTCGGAATTTCAGATATATAGAAGGAGATGTTGAAAACCTTCCTTTTACCGGCAATAGCTTTGATACAGTTGTCTTCACGCTTGTATTTTGTTCAGTCGTCAGTCCTGAAAAAGGCCTGGCAGAAGTCAGGCGGGTTTTAAAAGATAAAGGCAATCTAATCTTTATAGAGCATGTCAGGCCCGAGAATCGAAGAATAAGAAAAATCGCTGACAATGTCAATCCGTACTGGAACTCATTTTCAAACGGATGTAATATCAACCGGGAAACACTTTTGGAAATAAAAGAAGCCGGTTTTAATATCCAGGAAAATTCATATAAAAGGAAAGGTGTCTTCATAACAGGCATCGCTCGAAAATACTAATATGTGCATTTCATCCGGCAGATGTCATGAACAAATGTATATAATCAATTTAAAAAGCCTGCATATGCAGGCTTTGATTTAAGGATTCTAATAATGTATCAACGATAATGTTCACTCGTTTCTGACTTGATTTGTGAGATTACCGTTCAAAGCACGACGACGTTCTTCAGTCTTTGCATTGCGATACGTCATCCGGGATGGCATCGCATGGTTCATATCTGACAGGTTCATCAACAAAATGACGGTCATTATACTTTCGCACCCAAGTTCCATATGTAGTATATCCGCCTGCGAGATTACGCACGCGTTTATATCCCCTTTGTTTTAGAATTCTGCAGGCCAGGTATGCCCTGAAACCAACTGCACAGTATACAATAATTTGTTTGTCTTTATCCAGTTCATCCAACCGGCCGCGCAGTTCGTCAACAGGAATGTTTACAGCTCCTGTCACCATGCCGCGTTTTGTTTCTCCCGGTGTTCTCGTGTCTAGTATGATTGTGTCTGAAATATCAATAGCCTCGAGTTCACGGCACTGGATATTATCGCAGATACCGGTAAGAATATTTTCTGCGCTGAAACCGGCCATATTGACCGGATCCTTGGCAGATGAGTACGGCGGTGCGTAGGACAGTTCCAGCTCAGTCAGGTCGTAAACAGTTGCTCCGAACCTCATTGATGAAGCAATGACATCAATTCTTTTTTCAACGCCTGTGTTGCCGACCGCCTGGGCTCCGAGTACTTTTCCATCCATGTTAAAAAGAACTTTTAATGTAAGGGGATAGGCTCCGGGATAGTATCCTGCATGGGAAGCCGGATGAACTACTGTTGCTTTATAATCTTTATTTATAACTTTACCCATGGCTGTAAGCTGTTTGTCATTTAGCCCTGTTGTGGCTGCGGTCAGGTCGAATACCTTCGCGACGCTGGTTCCTTGGGAAGCTTTGTATACATTGTTGATACCGGCAATGTTGTCGGCGCATATACGGCCCTGTTTGTTAGCCGGACCGGCAAGAGGTATCATCGTTGGTTCGCCCGAAACGAGGTGTTCGACTTCAATGGCGTCTCCTACCGCATAGATATCAGGGTCGCTTGTATGCAGGTGCTTATCAACAATAATTCCACCGCGTTTGTTGGTTTTTAATCCGGCATCGAGGGCTAATTTGGAATTTGGCCTGATGCCGATGGCCAGAATAACCATGTCAACCCCAATGTGAAGTCCGCTCTGAAGAGTAATCTGTGTTCCGACTCCCGTACTGTTGAATTCCTTGACGCCGTCGCCGAGGAAAAGCCTTACATGGTGTTTGGAAAGCTGGCGGTGCACAAACTGTGCCATATCATAGTCAAGGGGCTGCATGACCTGGTCCATCATTTCAACAAGAGATACTTCCAAGCCCAGCTCACTGAGGTTCTCTACCATTTCAAGGCCAATGAATCCGCCTCCGATAACAGCTGCGGTTTTGGGACTGTGTTCTTTTATATAGCTGATGATTTTATCCATGTCCGGAATTGTCCACAGGATAAAATGATTGTCAGCCTTAATGCCCGGAATCGGTGGGATAAAAGGCGTTGAACCGGGAGACAATACAAGGTTGTCATATGACTCCTCATATTCGGTGCCTGTATTTTTATCAAGAACTGTTACAGTCTTTAAACCTCGGTTAATCCTGAGGACCTCATTCATTATCCTAACATCAACGTTGAATCTGGTTTTCATATCTTCGGGCATCTGCAGGATTAATTCATTCCTGTCGCTGATTGACCCTCCTATGTGATAGGGAAGCCCGCAGTTGGCAAATGAAATGAACGGACCGCGTTCCATCATTATTATTTCTGCATTTTCATCAAGTCTTCTTAGGCGTGCAGCCGTACTCGCACCGCCGGCGACGCCACCGACGATAACTGTTTTTTTTGACATCCTGTCCTCCGGTTAATCATATAATACATTTATTATGGACTTTACAAGGTTGTTTGTCACCTCGTATTTGATTTCTTTCCCGTTCCTAGTGCCTGTTATTATTTTCAGTGTCCTGAGCTTTGCAATGTGCTGGGAAAGTGTTGACTGGGGTTGACCGGTGCAGCTCTGCATGTATGAAACCGTACAGCCTTCTTTTTTTATCAGGTTCTTAACAATACAAAGCCGTGCCGGATGAGCAAGGGCCTTAAGCAACTCTGCATATTCAATGTTCTTTTTTGTATTTATTTGCATTCAAGACTCCAATACTTTTATATATTCTAATAATACGATATGTGGATATGTGTGTCAAGAATTTCACACAGTGCGGCTAATTTTTGATTTGAATACATATATAATTGGGTAAACTAAATATAGAATGTAACCGGAGTGTGAAAAACATGAAAAAAATACTATTAATTGCTTTAGCTTTTACTTTAATTTTATCTATTGCAGGGTGCGGCAACGGAACTGAAAAGGACAATGGAGCTGATAACGAAACACCCATGG
>Ga0233412_10001388_pt1 | contig 12702 bp, 8 predicted proteins | sample Na_anoxic_4_MG_FD_180667 | JGI IMG/M metagenome (GOLD analysis project Ga0233412, IMG submission 180667) | Seawater microbial communities from Saanich Inlet, British Columbia, Canada - Na_anoxic_4_MG | ecosystem: Environmental > Aquatic > Marine > Inlet | place: Canada: British Columbia... | reverse complement strand
ATGGACCAATGTATGTAGGTGAATATGATACAGATCCATACCCATGGTATAAAAGATGGTTCTGGCCAAATTATAGATATGATTATTATAATGATTATCATAATGATTCATACCCATGGTATAAAAGATGGTTTTGGCCTAAGTATGATTCATATGATGATTCATATGATGATGATGATGATAATAATACATACATAAATAATAACTATAATTATCATCTAGATAAATACAAAAAAAAAAATAAATTAAGAAGAAAAATTAGAAGATTAAAAAGAAAAAATAGAAGACTCATTAAAAAACATGAAATTCAAAATTTAATTAAACCAAATAAACCAAAACCAATTGTAATTAAACCAAGAAATAATACACAAATGGGAGGTGGTAGACCAAATACAACAAGAGTATTAAATAGAAGAAGAGAAAGAGCTATGAGTAGACCAAGAAGACAATCGCGCGGACCAAGAAGACAATCGCGCGGACCAAGAAGACAATCGCGCGGACCAAGAAGACAATCGCGCGGACCAAGAAGACAATCACGCGGACCAAGAAGACAATCACGTGGATCATCAAGAGGTGGTAAATAATAATAATAATAATAATAATAATAATTATTATATTTATTTATATAATATTTTATATAAATATTTCAAAAAATTGAAATAATTATTATTACTTAAATATAAGTTATATAGTAATTATATTCTATGGTTAAAAAATCAGTTGAACAAACTTATAAAAAAATGTCACAAATAGAACATATCAAGGAACTACCAGATAGTTATATTGGGTCAATCGAAATTGCACCATTTAACATGTGGGTATTTGATGATAACAATAATTCATTTATTCGTAAAGATATTAATATAGTACCGGGTTTATATAAAATTTTTGATGAAATATGTGTAAATAGCTTAGATCATTGTGTAAGAACAAAGACATTACTTGCATCTGAGAGAGTGACAATAATTAAAGTGAACATAGATCCAGAAAAAAATTGCATATCTATATATAATAATGGCGCAGGTATTGATATTGCAAAACACAAGGAGCATAAAATTTTTGTACCAGAGATGATTTTTGGAAATCTACTTACATCTGCAAATTACGATAAAAATGAAAAAAAGATAACAGGTGGTAAGAATGGTTATGGTGCAAAGTTAACAAACATATTTTCAACAAAATTTATTGTTGAAACAATAGATAAAAAAAGAAAATTAAAATATGTTCAGAAATTTGAAGATAATATGTCAAAGAAATCAGATCCTAATATAACAAAGATAAAAGCAGGTACAAAACCATATACAAAAATAACATTCTACCCTGATTTAAACAAATTTGGAATGAAAACATTAGACAAGGATATTGTATCACTAATGAAAAAAAGAGTTTATGATATGACTGCTTGTACAGATAAAACAGTATCAATATATTTAAATAATAAAAAGATTGAATTTAAACAATTTGACAAATATGTTGATCTATATATTGGTAATAAAAAAGAAACAACAAGAATATATGAAGATATTAATGAATATTGGGATATAGTTGCGTGCCCTAGTTTAGATGACAAATTTGACCAAGTTTCATTTGTAAATGGTATTTGTACATTTAATGGTGGTAAACATGTTGAATATGTATCAAAACATATTACAAGAAAATTACAACATTATGCATCAACGAAAGGTTTCAAAAGAAAAAAGATGAAGTTAAAACAATCAGTAATTCAAGATAATCTATGGTTATTTATAAGATCTACTATTGTAAATCCATCATTTAGCAGTCAAACAAAAGAATATTTAACAACAAATTCAAGTAAATTTGGATCAAAGTTTGATGTAAGTGATAAATTTATAGAAAAATTAGCAAAATCAGGTGTATTAGAACGAGCAATGAAATTAGCTGAATTTAAAAATGAAGGTATGCTTAGTAAGATAGATAGCAAAAAGAAATCAACACTTAGAGGAATCCCAAAATTAGATGATGCTAATTGGGCAGGAACGAAAAAATCATCACAATGTACAATCATATTAACAGAAGGAGATTCTGCAAAAGCATTTGCAGTTGCTGGACTATCAGTAATTGGTAGAGATAAATATGGTGTTTTTCCATTAAAGGGTAAACTATTAAATACAAGACAAGCAAGCTCTGATAAAATAGCTAATAATGCAGAAATTGTAAATTTATCTAAAATCATGGGTTTGAAATATGATGAAGATTATGAAAATACAGAAAAACTTCGATATGGGCATATACTAGTATTAACAGATCAGGATGTAGATGGATCACATATTAAAGGATTGGTTTTTAATTGGATACATACGTTCTGGCCTAAATTAGCAAAAATAGATGGATTTTTGAGATCAATGTCAACACCAATTGTTAAAGTTAAAAAGAAAAAGATGGTAATACCATTCTATACATTAACAGATTATGAGAATTGGAAGAAGACAATTGATAATATAAAATTATGGGATATTAAATATTATAAAGGATTAGGTACGAGTACAGCAAAAGAAGCGAAAGAATATTTCACAAACTTGAATCTTATTGATTATACATGGTCTAATAATACGGAAAATGCTATGAAATTAGCTTTTGATAAAGAATTAGCAGATAATAGAAAGGAATGGTTAAAAGGATATAATAAGCAAGTTATAATTGATCAAAAAGAAACAAAAGTAACATTTGATGATTTTATTAATAAAGATTTAATACACTTCTCTAATTATGATACAGAAAGATCTATACCATCAATGTGTGATGGATTAAAACCATCTCAAAGAAAGGTATTGTTTAGTGTAATAAAAAGAAATTTAAAAAAAGGGATTAAAGTTTCACAATTAGCAGGATATGTTAGTGAAAAGAGTTGTTATCATCACGGTGAAAATAGTTTAAATGATTGTATTGTTTCTATGGCACAAGATTTCATCGGTACAAATAATATTAATCTACTAGTACCAGATGGTCAATTTGGTACAAGATTACAGGGTGGTTCAGATTCAGCTTCACCTCGTTATATTTGGACATATATGTCTAAACTTACTCAACTCATATATAGACCAGAAGATTATCCATTGTATAAATATTTAGACGATGATGGAACAATGGTTGAACCAGAATTTTATATGCCAATTATACCAATGATTCTAGTAAATGGATCAAGAGGTATCGGAACTGGGTTTAGTACATTTGTTCCAAACCACGACCCATTAGATATAGTTAAAAATATCAAGAATTTAATTAAAAATAAACCACTTAATAAAATGTTACCATGGTATAAAGATTTTACTGGAACAATTGTTGAAGATGAAGAAAAATGTTATAACATAGGAAATATTAGTAAAATTAGTGGAGATACTTATAAAATTACAGAACTTCCAATTGGTTCATGGACAGATAAATATAAAGAATATTTGGAATCACTCATAATTGATAAAAGTACAGATTCAAAAAAGAAAAAGAATCAATGTTTATTATCATTTAAAAGTAATAGTACCGAATCCAAAATTAACTTTACTGTTAAATTTAAAATGGATAAACTTAAAAAAATACAACAAAATAGTGAATTAGAAAAAAGATTAAATCTAATTGATTCTAAAAATACAAGTATGACAAATATGCATTTATATACTAATAAGGGGTGTATTAAAAAATATAATACAATAGATGAAATAATAGTAGAATTTTATAAATTAAGATTAGAATTCTATATTAAGAGGAAAGAATATCAGTTAAAACATTTGAAATCAGATTTAAAGATTTTAAATGCAAAGGTTAAATTTATAGAAGGATTTATTAATAAAGAACTAGATATTATTAATAAAGATGATGAAGAAATTGAAAAGATTCTTGAAGATATAGATTTACCAAAAATATCAACCAATGATGATTTACCATCTTATAATTATCTTATTGGTATGCCAATTAGATCACTTGCAAAAAAGAAGGTAACAGAATTAAATAAACAAAGAGATAATAAAGAAAATGAATATAATATTTTGTTAAAAAAGACACCTAAACAGTTATGGATTGCAGATTTAGATGAATTTCTTAAAGAATATAAAAAAATAAATAAAGCAAATGCCAATGATGTAAAAAGTATTTAATCAAATTAATACAAAAAAATAAAATAAAAATAGTTACATTTCATTTTTAGAACAGGCTCTATCCATTCCAATCCAAGATGCTCTTACATTAGATCTAGGTCCACAATTATCAATCCATGAACACATATTTCTAATGTTTTTCTTTTTTGGTGGCCATTTCTTAATGGTATTAAATGTAATTGTATTTTTACTACTACTATCTAAACATTCTTCTGTTCCGGTACCCTTGTGAATAGGAATGTTAAATTTATTTACACATACGTGTTTATTTTTTGTTCTTTTACCTACTGTCCAATAATCAGGGCAAAATCCACCTATTGTTTTCATGTAATTATCACTCGGAAAATCTATTGATTTTTTACTAGATTCATCGCCTGACCATACCTTTCTTATTATATAATAAACAACTGCAATTACAAATACACAGCCAATAATAGCAAACATTGTTGTCCAAAAACTCATTATATAATAAATATATATTTTATTTTACTATGAATATGAATAAAAATAAACACAATTTATTTTTATTAATAATTTTTATATTATAATTTAAAATGTTGTTGTAACTGATTTCAATGTTTTAGTTCCCGTGATAGATAAATTTTTAGGTCTTTCCATTGGCATAGGCATATGTTCCACATTTTTTATATAACCAAGATATTGATCAACTTCATTTAATACTTTTGGGCCAGCCCAACCAATAACCATGTCATTTAATTTTTTTATTTGGTCTTTAATTTTACAATCTAAATTCAATGAGTGTTGTAAATACATTGATCTCATAATTATTTCTAAATCAATTTCAGATTGGTTACCTATAACATGTTTTCCATTTGAATTTTTAAATACATAAAATCTTAACATATCTTGTAATATATTCATATTTGACTTTGAAAAATATATTTGGCTTAAAACAGAATCTTCTTGTATTCCTTTTAAAGCACCATCTTTAAATTTGTTATTGTTATTATTGTTATCTGTAAACATTGGTATAGAAGGATAAGCTTTATCTAATCCAACAACTCTACCATTTCTAGTTTGACTCAATATATTCAATTGATAATCCATATATAATATTTAAACATTTTATTTTTACTATTTTAATTATTAAATTATCTTTTATAACCAGTTGTAATTACTTCATTCGTATTTGTATCTAATAAAGTATCTTTCAATATATTTTTAACCTCTGTTATTTCTAATACAAAGTTGTGTTCATTATTTATTTCAATTAATCTACCTAAATAATCTATTAATTGTACAGTAATACGATTTAAATTATTAAGTGGTTTATCATAATATAATTTTGGTGAAGATACAACATCACATTTTGTATCATATAAATTAGAATTTAAATTTATTTTTGCAAATAAATTATTATTATCATTTTTTAAATATATGCTATTAGATGAGTATTCTTTTGCTGAATAATTATAATGTATATTATCATTATTGATATTATTGTTAATTACCTTTACAACATTATTTGCTAATGTATCATCTGGTTTACTATCAATTAATATTTTAAGATATACATATTGTTCTGTTTTAAATACATACTTATCATTTTCTAATTTTATATTTAACAACTTAAATGGTAGATAATTTTCTATATTATTTATTGAATTAATTGTATTTAAACTTAAAGATGTAATTACATTATTTATATTTTCAATATAATAATATTTATTATCATGTACATATTTATAACCACATGAATTAGATACAATTACACCTTTATTCATTTCAGGCCAACCAAATAGTTTCATAATATTTGTAGTAATACAATTTGAATTATTAACTACCCGCTGTCCCTCTGTTAAATTTTGATTTGTATTATCTGTTGAATTATGTATTTTAAATATATTTGCTCTTCCTAACTTGGGTATTTTACCAGTATTTATTCTCTCAATTTTAAATGCATCACCTTTAAAATAATTATTATCAGTATTAATCATATTAAATAAAGTATCTGATACAATAATATTTCTTGATTTAGAATGTTTGTGAGACATTTTCTTATTATTTTTAACAGATTTTGCATACAATCTAAATCTATAATAGTATTCATATTCATCAAATTTTCTATCACATGTATTACCACCATTACTATTTATTTTTACAGTATTATTAAAATTATTTATTGATAATTTATTATAAATATTTTTACTTGCTGTTGCTGTTGCTGTTGCTGTTTTATAATATAAATTTTGAATATCAAATACAAATAATATATTTTCCTCAAAATTTTGTATTTTGTAATCAAAACTAATTACATTATCAGTAATTTTTAATTTATTTGTTGGATATGGATATGATGTATTACTTCTATCTAATATTTCTCCATTTATACTAAATTTAACATAATTATATATTGATTCAGAGGATAATTTATTATATGTTTTATTTGTTTTTGTATTTGTATTTTCTACATAGGGTATAGCTGGTAATGTAATTGTGATTGTAACTGATAATGTACTATTAACTTGTTCTGTTTCTGTTTCTGTTTCTGTTTCTGTTTCTGTTTCTGTTTCTGGTTCTGGTTCAACAGTATATGATATTAAATTATGATTATCTGAATTATTATCACAACAATTATCGCTATTTTGGCATTTTACTTTCGGAATTTTTAAAATATGACATGGCGCATAAACAGGTATCTCGTCAGCCATTTCTCTAATCTTTTCAGGTGATTGTATATGAGATATATGAAAAAAAGATTCGTAATTTAAAGTATTATCCAATCCATCTATTTCTGGTAAGTCAGTGAAAATAATTGGAAACCAACTGAAGTGTGATAGTCTTGTATCTGTTGTAGTAATTTTTGATAATTGAGACATTATATTGTCTTCACCTTTAATAAAAATATGAATACCTAAATTATTCTTTCCTGAAAAATATCCTCTACCAAATAATAATGGTAAAAAATGATCTAATTTTATAGTTATATATATACATCTATCATCGATATAATCATATGGATTTGGTATTCTTGGTTCACTACCAATAGGAGGTCTGAAACATTTAGAAGTATTACTATCTGTTATTTCTATATCTTTATATTTTCTACCTGTCATTCCCCAAAAATTTTGAGAATATACATAGTGTGTTGCATCATCGCTATCTTGAACTTTATATTGTATATTAACATTACCATATCTATAATAATTAAAATAATTAAAAACAGAATTATAAATATTATAATTTAAATCCAAATTACTTTTATAATTGTATAAAGATTTATAAACTGATAAATCAATATTAGGTCCATAATTAATAACAGTTGTATTATCTTGATATTTTAAATTCTCATTTAGTGGATTAGTATTTTTCTCCATGTATTGTATATATTTAAAAAATGGATCATTTTTATAATCAGTTATAACTTGTACTGCCATAATATCTATTTCCTCTAATCTTTGAATCATTTTACACCTATGTGTATTTGTATTAACGTCCATTGAGAATTTTACTAAATTATTTTTTTTTTGAATTGGCATTACCATACCATTATTTGAATAATCATCAATGTTTGAATCAAAAATTTCTCTTATTGGATGAATTCCTTCGTAATAAATTCCAAATCTATCATCATAAACATATGGAATATAATAATTAAAATCTAAATATGAACATGGATTATATATATTTTTACCAAAATTAATAATACTTTTTTTATATACAAATTGAGCCTCACTATAAAATTTAATTTTTTTTTTATTTGCCAATATTTCACCATTTGTATCTTCAAATAATGACGAGTCAGACGGTGAAATTATATAGTCATTATCGTTATCTTCGCTAAAATCATACTCATTTGTTAAATCATAATATTTGGCAGAACAATTACTACATTTTGGATCTTCACATGTGTATTTACAGTCTTTTGTTATATCTTTATTTAGTTCAATAATAACAAAATTAAATTTACATTCAATTTCTTCATCGGATTTAAGATTACAATTAGTTTTACATGGTATAGCTATCCCAGATGGCGGTAATATACTAATAATTGGATTTTCATCTGAGTGGTCAGTTTTATCATAATTACATACAGAATACTCATTTTCAGTTTTAGTTTCAACACCACTTTTATTTACATATTGAAATTTCATTAATTTTTTATAATTCATACTATCAATATCATAACTATCAGGGTCAATGTAATCATGAACATCTGTTGCTACACCTGGATCACCAAATGAAAAATTAGTTTGATTTAATTTATCAATTAATTTTTCTTTTAAACTATCAACAGAATAAAAACCATTAGGCATAAAAACTGTATTAATTTGATCTTCTTCACTTATGAATGTATTACTTCTTGAAAATAAATATTCAGGCATCTGTCCTCTAACAAATTTATTTCGAAAAAATGGATCTGCATTAATACATTCAATTGTGTCGCCTTGTTTAGGATAACTCCATGTAAATGAATTATTACTATTATTAATAGGAGGAATTGTATTATTTAAATTAATATCCTTTAACTCTATCTTTTCAATATTTTCAAACTCTTTGGGCATTGAAATAGTATAATTATTCGGTAAAATATTAGTATTTTGATTTCTATCTCTACTATCTATTACAACTGATGTGACATATCTTTTAGCATAATTATCTTTGCTAACATCTTCCATTGTTGAACTAAGAACTGGTGACTTGTTATCATTATATTTTGGCCAAGGATTTCCTCTATTTAATACTTCATTTAATTCTTGTGTATTCTTTTGATCATTCATTAAAAAATCTCTTGTTGGATTATTGTTTTTAACTCTATTCTGAATAAAATTATTATAATTTTTAGAGTTTCTTTGAATTGTATTAACATCTATTTGTTTCTGAGATACAAATTGATTTGTAAATAATAAATCTTGTAGATCCATCTATATTATATTATATAATATTAATTATATAATTTTTAAATAATTATATTTAAATAATTAATATAAAGAGATTTAAATATAACAAATTATTATATTTAGATGGAAGATTATTCATTTATGAAATCAGGTTTCGATAATCTGAAAAGCAACGACGATACGTTAGAAAATGTTGGTAGTATTGTAATGGTATTTATGGAAAATGCCATTAGAAGTGCTGATATTTATGTAAAACATGCAAAAAGAACTCAAATAACACCAGAAGATATCAAAAGAGGATTAATGTTAGAAGTTTTCTTCATGAAAAATAGACCAAATTTAATGGACCAATGTACTGAAATGAAACAAAAGATTAAAGAAATTATAAATGAGGAAGAGAATAATCAAGAAGAAACTATTATTGGAGATGAACCAGATGTAATAGATGAAGTATTTACCGAAAGTAAATGCAAATGTGCAATGTGTAATTGTTTTAATACAATATATACTAGATGGGAAAAATTTACACCAGAACATCCTATGGAAATTATATTAGCAAAACATATCGGCAATATGTAATTCATTTATTACCAGGACAATTACTTTCTTTTATAAAATCATATTTTTAATCAAAGCGTAAAACACTAGCCAAATATTCTTTATCTGTCATTTCAGAGGGTTTATCTTTTAACAGATTTTTTAATGATATTCTTTTAAAATAACTACTCTTTTTATCTGCGTAAACCTTCTTAGATCTATTTTCATGATTAAACTCATCACTTTCATGTAATCTGTAATTACCATTGTTATGATTTGGATGATGACTCAGTAATTTAAGACCACCTATATTTAATTCATAATGTTTATCAAATGCAAGATTATATATATAATCTTCTTTTTCCAAATAACATAATTCAACCCCATCATTGAGATTCATAAGTTCTTTTACAAAAAAGTGTAAATATTCAAAATCACCATCATCTTTATCTGATAAAATTTTAACAGAAAGTGGATGAGTATGAGTTGTATAAATATCTTCCGATGGAATATTTTCGCAAAAATAATCTTTTGGAATTTTAACCATTAATTCACGAATTTTATTGGTATTTCTACTCTTAATTAATTTGGATAAAGGTTGATAACCATCATTTGTTAAAATAAGATCACCACGTTTTAAATCTTGAATCAGTTTTAATCCTTGATTTGTCATGATATTTACAAATCCGTAGAAACATAAACTATAATTATTATTAAAAAAAGAATTATATGAATCAAATTCAAAATCATTATTATTTTCTAATTTAATACCTAGATTAAAAGGATTATTTGATTGGTAATTTCCTGGTATATTGTTATATTCTATTTCATAAAAACCACTTGAATCATGACTATTTGAGTCAAATGTTTGAGCGGAGACGTTTGAACGGTTTAATCTAAAAGTAACTACACTATATCCTTCTACTTGTGATTGTGCAATTATAATTCCATTCGATGTATCGTATTCAATCTCTATATTAGTAAAAGTAAAAGAAGAACCATCCCAACTACCATATTCATAAATTGGTCGATTACTTCCGGGGCTAGTGTCTATAGCTACGCAACTCCACACAATTTCATTATTATTGTCATCATAAACGTAATTACCATCGTCATCCAATACATTTACATTATATCCAACATTTACTGAAGAGTCTAAAATAATAGTTGCCATTTATTATATATATTATACATATATTTTAAATTTAGGTTCTATATAATTAAATATGTAACTCACTTATTACCAGGACAATTACTTTCTTTAATAAAATCATATATACAGCCTTGATACTGTTTGCTTATTTTAAGATGAGCACAAGATAGATCAAATTTATCATTTAATGGTTTCCATACTTTTTCATTAATATGTTTTGGATTTAAACCGGTTAATATAATAGAACAACCGTTTTCAATCCAACATTTATTACCTTTACAAATAACTGATTGATTTTGCATTACATTAGACATAATACCAAGATCAAATAATTTTTTTGTAATTAATCCACAATGACGTATCCTTTTTGAAGATACTGTTAATATAGAAGTAGTTCCATCATATAAATCTTTATTCATTATATAATTTATTTATATTTAAAATTAAATTATATTTATATAGTTATGGCTACAGAATGGCATAATATATATAAACCAACTAAATTAGAAGAAACATGTTTATCAATGAAGACTATTAATCTTATGAGAAAATGGATTAAAGAATTTAAAACAATAAATAGACCACTCTTTTTACATGGTTCAACTGGAATTGGTAAAACTGTAATTGCAAGATTATTATTAGAAGAAAATGGCTATGATGTTGTTGAATTAAATATAAGTGATATGCGTGATAAAAATATGATAAGCAATATATTTAAGCAAGCTCTTAAATATAATAATGTTTTGCAAATGATGACACAGCAAAAAATAAAAAAAGCAATTTTTATCGATGAGATAGATACATTTATATCACATGGTGATAAAAATTCAACAACATATATACTAGATATATTAAAATCATACTCTGCCAAAAAAAATAAAGAGATAATGAACTATCCAATTGTAATAACAGCATCAAATATTAAGGATAAAAAAATAACATCTCTTCGAAAATGTGTAATTGATGCTAAAATGTATAAGCCAAATAATTATACTATGGAAAAAGTTATAGATCGTATATTTAAGCATGAAAAAATTAAAATAGATATGGATGCAAAGTTTAATGTTATTAAAAAATCTGTATGTGATATTAGATTACTTGTTACAATATTATATGAATTATGTATTAATTTAAAGAAGAAACATGTGGATATTGAACAATGTGAACGATTTTTTAAATATTTTGATCAAAAAAAAATCGATATTGAAATATATGATGCTGCTCACGAAACATTATATAAAAAGGTTGATACCAAAAGATTACTTTCATTTTTTGAATCTGATAAACTTCTATTCCCATTATTAATGCACGAGAATATGCATAAAGCACTAGATACAAAAGAGATAGATCCATTATTAAAATTAAAATTAATGGATGATTGTATGGATATAATAACAATAAATGATTCAATACAACAAAAGATGTTTAATGAACAAAAATGGCAATTATTTGGTGTATCTGGATATATTTCAACAGTTCATCCAAATAGAATAATAACAAAATATAAAACTAAAAGAAATAAAAAATTCAGCGTTGATTTTAGTAAAATATTAAATAAAATGTCAACATTTTTTACAAATCAAAAAGGATTACTTAATTTAGAAAGAGATAAGAAAGATATAATGAATATGACAGAAATAATACAATATTATAAAAAAAAGAAAGATGTTGATAAAATAGTTGAATTAATTATTGAAAATAATATTAATATTGAATATCTTGACTTACTGTTAAGAACAAATAACTTTGATATAAAAAAAATAAATATAAATTCAAAGATTAAAAAGAAATATAAATTATATATCAAAAATCAAGAATAAGTATAATAAAGTAAAAATAATATATTTGTAAATATTATGAGTCAAAAATCTAAGAGATTTTTATATGATAAAAAAAGTAAAATAAAAAAAAAAGTAACAATGAATGTAGATAATAATATTAAAATTAAATCATCGATAATACCAAATTTAAAAAATAGAAATAGGAAAAATAAAGAAATAGATACAATAACAAAAAAAGTTACAAACTTATCAAATAAATTAAA
>Ga0233412_10001386_pt1 | contig 12709 bp, 10 predicted proteins | sample Na_anoxic_4_MG_FD_180667 | JGI IMG/M metagenome (GOLD analysis project Ga0233412, IMG submission 180667) | Seawater microbial communities from Saanich Inlet, British Columbia, Canada - Na_anoxic_4_MG | ecosystem: Environmental > Aquatic > Marine > Inlet | place: Canada: British Columbia... | reverse complement strand
AAAAATCTTTGGCGAAATTATAGAATGAACATCTCCCATCCAGAAGTCAATATTTAATACTTTCACATTTTCATAAAATTCTGAAGTGCTTACCTGTGCTGAAGGGAGTGCATTTTGAGCGACCTCTGTTGCTATTTCAATTGCCTTCTTATATGAGGAAATGAGCAATACCTCTTGGCCGTCTTTTTTGGACTGATTCCCCACGAAAGGTGTAGGGTCGTTCCAACCTGCCTCAATATTTCCAGAATATGATTGCCCAATACCCGATTGAGTAGATGCGCACCCTAAAAATGTGGAAAGTAATATCGAGAGGAAAATTTGATTTCTAAACATCCTTACCTCCATGATAATTTACAAAATATCGCAATTATACACTGTTAGAATAGCTTGAGAAAAGACTGGCGTCTTTCATAACAGAATTTTCGTTCATAATATGATGTTTGGCTGATTTGGCATACAAAAAGTTTATTCTCTTTATAATATGCTATCAAGTCGTTTTGGAACCAACGTTATGAATCAATAAAACTGGAATCAAATTAAACTGGTTTTAAAATTTATTTTTCCATCTTCAGAACCGATTTACCTATGCATAACATTGGGTTGAAAAGTTTTGATAAGATCTATTATCTTATTTTTGCGTTTTTGGTAGTCACTATCGGAGATCACTGGCTGGCATTCATTATTTTTAAAAGCCTTTTGAACTTTACTTAGAACATCCCTATTATGAATTTTTGAATTTGTCATATGTGGACGAGAAAAATCTTTTTCTTCATTTATTTTAAATGGAAGTTGATAAACACGGAATAACCAAAAATATTTTTTCTTTCGAGCATTGCTATTTCTAGTGAAATATAAATATGGACCATTGTCGATGTCCCATAAATTGAATTCACCAATATTTCCCATTTCTTCCCAAAATGTTCGATTTGTGCCAGGTATTTCAATAAATTCTATTTCAGCCACATGTTGTGTATATTTATAAATGATTGGCTCATCCATCAGTTTTTTTCCGATATCAGAAGGCTCAAAAGCCGAATTATAACTTTTTTTCGAAATCAAGAAAATTCTATGATTAGATTTTGTTTTAGATTTACATAAAGCAATTTGTTGGCCATTATTTAATGCTCTAATGTTGATTACCTCATCAGTAATTCCCATCCAAAAATCTTCATTTCCTACAAATTCTTGGGTCGGAGTAATTTTTTTATTTGTCTTTACTATCGGAGCTTTGAATAACCTCGCTGCAAACAACGATCTTGGCAAATCAGATTTTAGGTTCTTTATTTTCTCATCAAAAACTACTAATTCATTCTCTTTTGACTGATATTCCTCAATTTCATTTTTTACTGTCGAATCTAAAAATGCAATATGATTGATTAAGTCTTTAATATTTGGATATTTCACAAATAAAGTGTCAATCTCTTTTTTTGTTTGGTTTTTATGCTGTTTAATGGTTTCTATCTCTCCTTCGGTTTGAATAATTTTGCTCTCTAATTGACAGACATATTCCTTTATTTTTTTAAAACCTTGTTCTTTGTTCAACAATGAATATAGCCCATTTACACATGTTTCATTTTCTAACTGTTTTAGTGAGAATCCGAATATCAGTCTTTTTTCGAATGTTGGCCTTTTCCAAAACGGACTGTAAATGTAGGTTTCAAATCCATTCGTTAATATTGAAATTAATGAAGAAAAAGAATATGAATATCTTTCTAACTGGCTTATATGTTTGTTTAGATTTTCTTTACCACCTTTAACCTCAATTACTATGGGTTGATCAAAGTCAAAGCACTTAATAATAATATCAGGACGTTCATTTCCATAGCTATGCTCCAATTCTAATTCACTGGTATAACCTAAAGCATCTAGAATTTTTAAAACAATATGAACTTTAACATTTTCTTCACTTGAATTTGTAAGATTCATATTTACTATTTTTTGCATTTTAGTTTTGAAATCCATATGTTAGGCACACCTCCTACACTATAAGCATTTCCCATATTAGATGAATACGAAAGTCTATTATTAAAAATTTTGTTATAAGGATATTTTTTGTTTTTATAGGCTCCCGATATACCCCGGTCCATAACATGATGTAAGGTCCCCGGCGCATCCAGCCTTGCTTGTCTCGGCATACAAAAGGTCTATTCCCTTTATATTATGTTACCAAGTCGTTTTGGAACCCCCGCCCCTTTATCCCCTTTACTATATTATAATTCCTACATGTTGAATGAGTTGTTTAGTTACCTATGGATATCTTCTTCAGCATCCCTTCTCAATTCAGGTCAATTCTAACACCAGTTAGCAATTGCAAAGAAGACAATGAGAATGCCGTCGCAATCCCTTCTTAATTCAGGTCAATTCTAACAGACAAAATTGGGATTTAATATATTTATCCGCCGTACCTTGTCGCAATCCCTTCTCAATTCAGGTCAATTCTAACAACTGTTAAATTATGCCTTCCTACCTGAAGGTGGTAGTCGCAATCCCTTCTCAATTCAGGTCAATTCTAACACTTGCAAATAAGATATATGAAGGATATCTCTTCAAGTCGCAATCCCTTCACAATTCAGGTCAATTCTAACAGAGTGCCAGAAGGACTATCCACCAATAGTTTTTGAGTCGCAATCCCTTCTTAATTCAGGTCAATTCTAACGAGAGAATACCATGCTGAATATTAAACAGGAAGTAAAGGGTTCGCAATCCCTTCTCAATTCAGGTCAATTCTAACAGCAGCCAAAAAAACTACTGAGAAAACAAATTGTTAGCAAGCCATTTGCGCGAACTTCGTTAAGATGTCTACAAATCATCATATACCCCCCCCCCTTTTTCACCACAAGGTGTTGTCCTTCCTTAATAATTCGTGTTCCCTGTGTCTTTACGTATACAATCATGGGTTGCCTCCAGTTTTCTCTGACGATAAGAGGCTACGCATATCTATTCAAAGATTGCAACGTTGCTATATTCAATTGTCAAAGAGCTATCTCTCTTTTTATGGGAGAGTGGGAAAATCAAAAAAAACGGTTTCCTGAACAAAATCTTTAACAGTGTCGAAAATGGAATATATCGCTTTTTCGGTTACAGGTTTAATGCCATGGGCAAGTATAGAATCATTTCTGTTCTTCTGGATGTCTTTTATTTTTTTTTGCCTTTCAAAAAATCTTATACCAGCTTCATGTCTCTTCACCTTCAAAAACTCGAATGTTGCAGTCTGGGGAAGTTTGAGGATTTCCCTTCTTGGATCATAGTATTTTTGTTTATATTTATCCCTTAACTCTGGAGGTATCGTTTCAGGTTTAACATTATTATTATCGCAGCCTGCCACATCTTTAAACTTTATTTGTCCATATAGTTCAAGGGCCCGGTATATCCGGGCTGCTGCGTCATCATATTTCTTATCGGCAATCTTGCGTTTTGCGTTGTTCAATAGGTCAGTGATTATGAAATTATGATTTGGTTTCATATCATTAGTTTTTTCAATGAGCTCTCTAAGAAAATTCCTGCATGTCTTGATCTTAACCATAAAATCCTTCAGGGAAGACTCCCCATGCGAAGAAATATAGTATTCCAGCGCGTTAGACCCCTTGTCGAGTTTTCTAAGCGCTGCTTTATGACAGAATTGATCCCAATTAAGAAATCCGTCAGCCAAAGGCTCAATAAAACTAAAATAGTCCCTTATTTGAGCAGGAAGCTTTCTATCAAAGGAGTTAATTATTTCTATTACAGCAGAAAACCGATGCTGGTTGAAAAGTATGATTACCTGCCGGCGTTCCTCTTCAGCAAAGATTGACCAGGGACTCATACCCAGAAACATCTCCTCATGCCCATCCAAGACTGTTCCCACGCCACTTTTGTTCCGTTGGTCCCCACCTACATAGTTAAAAATGTATGGCTCATCAATGGTACTCAGAATCAGCGCCGCAGTCATCACCTTTGTACCGCCGGTGTAATCCACCATGATCTTATTTGAAGGCACCTTTGACTTTTCCACTCGTTCCGTACAACGGCGTGCTGCTTTGTAGCATTCAAGCAACAGATTCGGATCCTCGGTGATCTCGTATTTTACTGCCGGGCTAAAACTCAAAGACTTGAATATTTCACAGGATATTGACACAGAATCATGGGAAGCAAGAAAAATAAGTTGCTCAGGAGTACGCTCTTCAATGCTTTTTATCAAAGGTTCCGGGGAGCCGCCAAGTGACATGAGCATGATTTTTGGTTTGAATTCTTTCATGAATCTCCTTTTTGGACTTGATAACTAAAGTTCTCCAAGAATTCCTTTTATTTTTTTAACCTTGAGTCGTTGCTTCTTTGAGCCCTTTTCCCATTTTCCACTGATTTGCCAGTACTTCTTCAGAGCAAGCGCCAAGGTGTTCCTGTTTTCCTCGGAAAACTCATCAATCTTCTTGTATATATCAACAACACGGCTCTCCAGGACTGACGAGTCACCAATTTCAGCGATATTCCGTTCTTCCGGAGACATAGCCTCAAGTTCAGCTTTACGCTTTTCTTCTTCCTGGCGCTTTTTTTCTTCTTTTTTTCGACGTGCTTCAGCTGCTTTAGCCGCCTTTTGTGACTTTTGTTCGGCCATTTCCTTTGCCTGAACATAACTCTCAATCTCTTGAATGGTAAAAGGCCAATCCTCCGTCTCCCTATCCTCAGATTTTAAGTCAATGAACTCCAGTTTCGCCCAACCAAAAGGGTAGATCCCGTTAGCCAGGGTTCGAGTTGTGCCATAGGGCATACGTCTACCATTGACCATACGTGTTTTCGGTTCCCGGACTTTGTCAAGGGTGACGCACTCAACATGGGCAAAATGCCCTATGCGGACCAGAGTTTCATTTGTTTTGAGATTTGCTATTGCCAGGCTCATTGGCGCAATATCCTTCCTGATTTGATCAGCATGGTCCAAACAGTAAAACTTGCTGTATTCGTCTTTATACTTTGATACATAAAACCTGTACAGGGCATCGATCAGAAAAGAAATATTCACATCCTGCCCGTGTAAAGGAAAAGGCTTCAGTGATAAACGCAGGGGATAAACTACGGGATGACTTCCCTGACAGAGATTCATCGAGACTTCCTTATACCCCTTAGGTGTCTTTGACTTGTCTTCCTTTAATGAGAATTCTTCTGCTTCAATAATCATTGATCCAAAATTGTCCAGAGATACATCAGACAATTTCAAATTACGCATTGGGTCCATATTTATCCTGCCAAATATTTTTTCACTATAGTTACGCTTATCCTTTGACGTTACGCCTGCGGCTTTTACAAAGTGATTTGCGATGGCAGTCCTAATTGCACCTTTGATTGAACTCCCGGGAATATATGAGACTTGAGAGACTTCATTCCTTGTCATGCCATTAATCAACAGCTGATTTCGTGAATCTTTTGTCTTTATGACTCTGTTATAAGTTTTGACCAGTCCGCTGCTTTCAATTTTTATTCTTCCAAGCGTAACGCTTTCAGGATCAATCTTTTCCGCAATAAACGAACGGATATCGGCAAAATTGTCAGAATCCATCACGCTGTGCAGGTCCTCCTGTTCCGGATAGTTTTCGATCCACTTAATGAGATCTATCAGAAGCAGATTATTATCCATGATTACATAGCTGAATGGATCAAGTTCCTGGTCTGTCCCTATGTGAATAGGCGACAGAACATGGAGATTCACGTTATGGAGTTCAAGCTGCGATGTTTGCATATGAAATATCCTCGCTGATTTTAAACGGTATTGATACAGGGATACCGCAATGTCGTATTCGTTCATCCGAATGTATGTTTTCCAGAAGCGGTTTATCGCTAAAATCTTCATCACAGAGAAAAACCGCGCCCGGTTCGTACATCAGCACGGGTTTCTTAAATGGTTTGGGGTTTCCTCCAGTGGGACTTGAAAAGGCAAAATCACCACCCAACTTTCCAAACTTGGTTTTAAGACGGTAAAACGACTCATAACTATCAATGCCTGGGAAAGAAGCAAGCGAGAGAGACAATCGAGCATTTGGGGCTTTTCCTGAAAAGCGATCCGGCTCAAACATATCATCCGGAGTAATAGCCAGTTCTCCCATACCTATCGACTTGTCTGCACCAAAACCTGTAGCAGGAAGATATTCTGTCAAAAACCGCAAGACAATTGGAATCATATCGTTGGAATTAATTTCCACATATAGATCTAGCTCAATGCCTTTGTGATACCAGATTTTTTCACGCTGGAACAACCCTCCGCTTTCAGCTGTCACCGTTCCGCTGGCTCTGTTTATGGCATTTGATGCAGACACTTCTATTTCAAATGGCGTCAAATCTCTGAAATCGTCTTCCCGTTTGTATCTTTCAAAAAATGTTTCAAGCACCCGCAGCTCGGAATATTCATCTTTAAGGCTTTTCCATTGCTTAATGCTCAGGCACCCTATCTTGTTCCATGATTTCACAAGAGTCATTCCAGTAAATCTTTTCTGCTTATCTGTCATGCTTTTAAACAGTTCTGCATTATTATTTACAAATTTCTCTTCAATAAATTTTCTGGTCTGTTTTCTGTCCAGCGGTGGCAGTACCGGTCGGGGCAGCATTCCAGAGGCAAACGCTGATGAAAAAAGAACAGGCGCTGATTTGTCATTACCATATGAATTGAGAAAATCCACCAGGAAGTCTTCCCCTTTATCATACCTTAGAGCCCAGCATAAATGGCCGAAAAAAGTGTCCGACATAAGCGGAGTAATAAAAGGGGATTTGGGCCTTATCTTGTATCGGTAAAGCATTTTACAACCTCCGGCCTTTAGTTGACTGCAATGGAATCGAGAAATGTATCTTCCATTTTATCATCATCAATGACAATTTCCGTGAATTTTATCTGGCCGCAGCCACGCGATCCAGCACCGCCAAGGGCATCCAGTTCTAGAAGCCGCATGGACTGTAGAACAGTGGTAAAGAAAGAATCGGGGTCGTCCTCAAATACTTTGAAGGCAATATTCAGATCAAAATCGACTCCGGCAGGCACCCGTTCCAGGGGCCTGGGATTAGCAACGCCTGTAATGCGGTTAATGGTATTCTCATATTTCACTTCCATTGGGAGGTCACCTTTTATAAATCTGTCACTCCACTCTCGTGATAAGTGGGCATCTCTCACTAAAATACGAGTGGGACCCAGATCCTCGGGACGGTTTGAAGCCGAAGTGCCAAAAACCGGACAAACCGGACAATCCTTTTTACCGCAGTTGCAGGGGTTTCCCTTTTGTTTGCCCTCCATAACAAACCTGCCTTCCTTGATTTCGATCAGTGAACGCAGCTTTCCTTTTAGAGAAGACCCAGGGATATAAGGCGCACCGCTTCCCGGCAAAGGGTCTTTAATAATAGGATTGTCTAGACCTCCAATTTCAATATTCTCATTTGATGCCCCTATATGAAGCCCTGTCATAATCCGTATCCGCCCTTTTATTGTTCTCATCTTGTCTAATTTCATAGCATTACCTCCCTTATCTGTTGCTCACGCCCGGAATTCCGTAGAAAAAACCAACCACAGCCTCGAAATGGAGCATGAAAGCCTCAAAATCTTCTTTCCCGTTTATGTTGTCGACATTTTCTGATAAGAACGATTTGAAAGATGGTGGTATCTTCGGGTTGGAAGGGTTCGCCGCATAACTGGCTTTGGATTTCACCATCTTGATCAAGGGCTTGACCTTATCAAATCCAATGGCGTTTACCCTCTTCTCCAGTTGCCTGAATTCTCCGAAAAATCTTCTTAACTGAGCTGATGACAGAGACTCCCTCTGAATTATCTTTGTAGGGTCCCTATGGTTCTTCTTTACAAAACTATCCGCTTTCTCCTTTGCTTTGCCATCAAGAAGATCCGATCTAATGTTGTTCGACTGATCAAAATAATAACCCATACTTACCTCCTCTCTAATTAATCTTTTCTGTTTGCATTTATTGCATAAAAAAGTGGAATGTTCAGTTTGTCAAGCACTGGCCGTTCCCGGGACCCAACGACAAATATATCATAAAGCATATCAAGCTCCTTCCGGTTATCCTTCTTGGTGTCCAGGATGTTTCTTGCTATATCGTAGTGCGCCAATGAAAGGTACCGGCCGAATTTGATTTTGTTGTCACGGGTAAACCTCCTGTACATTTTATGATATTCCAAAAGCCGGTAAATAAAAGCTGTTGAAAAGCTCGTTCTCTCTTTTTCCTCAATCGCCTTATCAAATTTGCCGCCAAGTTCTAAAAGTTCATAAACTTCCTGCCAGGAGAGCACTTCTCCAAGAAGGTATAAAGAGTCTTTCTGTCTGTTCTCGTCACTGAATTTTTTCGCAGATTCCAAGTGTGCTTCGGTCATCTCCGCCGCCTTTCTCATAGGCAGTCTCGGTTTTGCTATCAGGATACCTCCGGACAGAGTAATATCGGGATTGCCTCCGCAATAAAGACTCAACTTTTCTCTCAGTATAATACTGAATTGAATGGTCTGATTCCATGGCCCGATCATGAAAAGGTCATCTCCACCTGCAAAGACTACGTACATATCCGGAAAGTCTTTTTTAGCCAGTTCCACGATATATTCCGAAAAAAACAGACTCAGCATCCGCGAGACTGAAGAAAGTCTTGCGACAGACAGTTTCTTACCCAGACCCATGCTGAAGATTAGCCCAAGGTTGTCTACATCGGCTTTAAAAAACCCCAACAGAGGTCTCCCAATCAGCTCGCCACCCTTATCCTCTTTTTTTGATTTCTGGGCAATCATATTGAAGGTTTTTGGCCGATCCGGTTCAATATATTTGCTGTCTTCTTCCTTTAAAAAAAGATTGAACCATTTTTCATTCTTCAATTCTTCTTTGGTTATCCGTGGAATATGCCGTGCGATTCGGGCTCTGGAGAACGTTCCAGTATCTTTCAGTGCTTCAATATGGTTGATGTGTTTTAGATTTTTCGGCTCTTTTTCCGACAGTACTAATTTGATGTCTCCAAATAAAGGTATCCTGCTCTCTTTCATTTCTTTGGTTCCGTAAATCAGGTAATTAGTCTTGGGCAGTCGAGTGCCAATGTAGACTATCTGGTCAGAGCAGTCTTTGCATAGTGGCGTTTCAACATCTTCTTTTTCCAGATATTTTTCGGTTGCGGACTCATCGGCAGTATTTATTTCACAAAGTGAACAGTTGCCGCCTTCGACTTCATCGTAGTCTCCATGAATAATCGGGCCTTCATTTGAAAAAGTTTTTCTGAGCTTCCGAAGTTTGGAGATCTGTAAAGATTCATTGACCTCATCCATTTTTTCCCGAAAACTATCCAGAAGGAAATCCTCCTGTTTCAGGCAAACTCTAAAAGAGATATTCATCGTTAAAAGCCCTTTAAATTTCCTCCGGAACCAGGTCTGGATTTCTTCATCCATATCTTCAAGTTGTTTTTCTACTGCCTGTGTTGAAGGAAGGAGAAGAATAAATTTCCCTCCTGAATCAATAAGCCTGCACACTGATGTAAGCCCAATCCTTTTCTGTATTTCAAGCATCACAGAACGTGTAAGCGCCTGGAGGAAAAATGATCTGGCCCTGAATATTTTTGACACACCTTTTCCGCTGTTTTTACTGATACCAAAAATGTAATCCTGTATTCCGGAAAGATCTCCTGCGAGAAGAATGAATTTTGTGCCTTTATCACCGCGACGGGGACTCCCTCCAGCCTGAACGTGATAAAGGTACAAGGCCTGGGCAATGCCGGCAGTACTGAAAGCGTGGTCAAAAAGAGAAATGTCCGATAGAGTATTGAAAGAGGATGATGGAATGCACCAGGTATATTTTTCGAGTAAAGATATGAGACCCTCAAAGTAGAACCCAAAATCAATATCAGTTCTCAAGTTCTCCAGTTCCGGAAAAAACTGATCAAACAATCTCACATAATCTTTGGCAGGGCCCTTTGGTTTCCCCTTTATGGGAAAAATTGTGTCACTGCCGGACTCCAGAGGAACGAGATTGTAATATGAGTTTCCAGGCGGAGTAAATTCGTGGTTAAAAAGCTCTATTTCATCGAAAACAGATACAAGACGGCTTTCTCGGAAACCGGTTTTAGTTTCATTCTCTTCCCTGAACCTGTCAGTCCCGGCACTGAGACAATCTGCTAACATTACAGACATCTCTGGCAAACTGTCTTCATCAGGCCGATGGTGAGCAGCGGATATCCTGGCTATCTTCGACCGGTTTTCTTCCAACTCCGGGGGCAAAGGCAGATCCTTTTCAATAAAATAATCGGTATATACAGTGTGCCAGTGTCCGGGCTTGCCTTGATAGTTTGTTAGATATTCACCCTCCATTTCCTTTGAAAAGGGGCGCTTTGCCCTTTGGGCAAATTTTCCGATGTCATGAAGCAAAGCGCTGAGAACTAAAATCTTCAAATCCTTTTCCATAAAGGCCTCCTGGCTGTTTAAATAAAGTGCCTTAACCTATTTCGATACGTTTTCATATAACAAGCGCTGCAACGTTGCTGTTTCATTGGCCCTAAAACAAAAAACCCCACACTTCTGATAATTGGAATGTATGGGGTTTGAATTTGTATTTTATAGGCCATCTTCTGTTCCTGCTTAAGGTTATGAAAAAGCCTGTTAAGAATCAGTTTTTAATGGTTAAACTAGAAAAAAGCAAGTATCATTTTTATTATTAAATGATGTTGAACCATTGATTTGAACTGCCTGTGCAATTCCATTATCTTGAAAATCTTATATTAATAGACAATCTCGATCTTACTCCTGTCCATCATAATGCCGTACGTGGTATTAGGGCGTGTCCCCACAGATGCGACCTCAAGTTCTTTGAGGGCATAGGGACCAAACCTTCTTAATAAATCCTGTCTGATCTTTCCTTTGTACATAATGAAATTGTCAGAGTTAAGGTTGATAATTCCGGTATCGCTCATCTCATCTATGGGACGGGTGCCAGATATCCTTTTGTACAAATCGGTAATCTGAACCTGTTTTTCATAAATAGACTGGATGTCAAGGAAACAATCAGTGCAACTGCTATAACTCTCAACCTCTTTGGTGCAGTTCTTTTTTTGCAGGGCAAAAAATGCATAAAGAGCCATGCGTGCAGGCATCAGATCAAGTTCTATAGATTTGTAAACTACTTTTTTTGAAATCAGATTGACAACGAGGCGATTTTCGTCTTCCTTGATAAGGGAGAACATTAAGGTAGCCGGGCTTTTAGGTTCTTTAAGAAGATCAGAAGAAATTTGCTCCCGTATAGATATAAACGGGATGTTGATAAGGTTTACTTCAGCATACCGGGTTTCCTTAAAAAAAGCTGCTCATTTTTATCCAAAAGTTCAATAGTTCTTGATTTTTTTGGGGGATAATAAAAATCACGGCTGCTTTCAAACTCAGGTGATACAAGAACATGGTAAAGGCGGTCCTGGGGTCTTCCATACATCTGTGTCGCCAAGGTAAGGCAGGAACTCATGGTCTTTCGGCCTCCTGCCACAGAAAAGAAAACACAATTATCCGGATCAGAAGTGAAGTGAAAGGCGAGCTCCAAACATTTCTTAAGAAGATGTTCGTTGTCAGGTTCAGTTATAATGTCAGCGATCTCATTTCCATACTCATCAGTGATTACGTGTATATTACTGTGCCCGAAATCAATGGCGGAAGGTTTAATGTTATACTCTTTTAAGTAACGAAAATAATGACCACTATTTCCAGATAGAAGTTCAGCGTAAATTCGCTCTTTCCCGTCTCTTGTGGTAATCACATGAATTGTCTCAACAGTCCGGTTGTTCTGGTGAAGAGCATAAAGTGTTTCTGTGATCACCTGTGGGCTCAAGCCTGTTACAGCAAGAAGGACATTTTTCATTCCACTATCTCTGCCTTAATTTTGCCCAGACCAAAAGTGGTTTGCTTTCCTAAATGAACTTGCGAACAGAATTCAATTAGCGGCATGTATTCACCCATATCACCCTCATACGTAACATAACCGATCATACCACCCATAAGCATAGCCTTGTCCTGGCGGAAAGAGTAACGTCGCCAGTCAAACCAATTAAGATCTTCATCTACAATTTTGACTTCCTTAGCCCTTTTAACGAGGCCCCGGTAATCTAATGAAGGTTCACCGTCCCCGTAAGAATTTAACAGAGAAGACATTCTTCTCAACATGGCTCTTACCAGGACATGAAAAGGCAAGTCAGCCTTGAGCCGGTTTTCAAATTTGATACGAAAGGGGGTTATAATATTCAGCCTGAGTCTAAAAGTGCTCTGCGGGAAGCCTTCCATATCCTTAAGTGTCAAAGTAAATGGTTTTTCCGCTTTGAGCGTTTGATCAGAACTGGAATAGATCGATTTATCACCAGATTTAACCTCTTCAAGGGAAAAATGCCCACGCTTCCCATTAATGCGTTTTCCAATCCCGATCTTTCCCATCTGCTCAAAGGCATAAATGAAATAAGGAAGATTGTGATTGGCCTCACCAAATAATAGCAAGTGAAAATCAAAGGAAGATCCTTCTGGAAACTGTGTATCAGTAGTTAGGGGCGGTTCAATGACAAAGGGATGAGGAGGTGAAACGATTCTTGGGTCTTCAGATGTCCCCGATGATATTGGTGTCTCAAAAAACAAGGCATATACACACCTGCGTTTTAGCAGGCACTGATTACATTCTTTCATTTTTAGCGCACAAGTGACCCTTTTTAGCGCTCGTCCAAATACCCCTCTAAAGGTAGAACCCTTGTAGTAAGGTAA
>Ga0233412_10001385_pt1 | contig 12731 bp, 11 predicted proteins | sample Na_anoxic_4_MG_FD_180667 | JGI IMG/M metagenome (GOLD analysis project Ga0233412, IMG submission 180667) | Seawater microbial communities from Saanich Inlet, British Columbia, Canada - Na_anoxic_4_MG | ecosystem: Environmental > Aquatic > Marine > Inlet | place: Canada: British Columbia... | reverse complement strand
TGTTATAGAATCATCATATTCTCTTGTAACTTGATAAGGGGATACTACAGTTATTTTACCATTACCCAATGCCCCATTTTTTAATTTTGTATTATAAACATAAAATTCACTTGGAGTATCATCATCTACAATAATTTTAACTGAATAATCCATACTATCCGCGCCTGGTGTTCCACTAAAATATATATTTCTTAAATAATCAGGTTCATTGAGATCATTGTATTTACCATCTCGTATTAAGCTGAAGGCAATATCATAATTTCCAAGAGCTATATTAAAATTATATTCATTCCCCCTTACTAATGTTGTATGCGACATTGTTGCTAAACTGTACAATCCGTTAGGTCCATAATACTCTTGATAAATACCTATACTACCTGGTATTGTTGTCCCTACGACATCATTATATCCCTGGATACCTTCCAATGTATAATTATTATACGTTGATGTATTTTTAACTGTATGATTTTTTGTATTTTCAAAAATATAAATATTATACCAACATTTTACAATTTCATTATCTTCCCATGGATGTAAATAAATATCACCATTATACGTTTTATATTGTGGGGGAGGGCGATTATCCGGTTGATATCTTTCTATAAAATTTTTAGATAAATCTATAATATCTTTTTCAGGAATAGTTATTTTTAATTTTTGATTAATATATTGTATTTGTGGTGGTAATGATGGTTTAAAAAAACGTTCTGCTTGACAAGTTTTAAAATCAGTTATGGTTTTTCCCCATCCATTAAAATCAACATGTTTCCATTTCCACTCATTTATCCCAGGAATACCTACTTGTCCCAATAATGCCCCTGGTGAAAATAAAGGTGGGACGCCTGATAAACTAACACGCCTTTCTTCAATATATTCATAAGGAAAATCTTTGAACTCTAAGTGAGGAGCGTCTACAATTCTATAGGTCCATAAAAAATAAAATCTGCTATATTTTGGTGTAACTATATTAATTCTTGAACTTCTTGGCATACCATCGTTTTCGGCCCAAGCAACGGAATCAGGTGTTATTCTATAAACACTAACATAATTCGAACTTGTATCAGCAGCAAAATCACTTGTATAATTATATGTATGAATACGATGACCACTTCTATTATCACCAGCACCCAATCCGTGAATACCACTTGTAAAATCGCTTGCGGATTGCCAACAATTTAATGTTCCATCTTCTGTGCCTATTTGTTCTATATCAGGCAATAAACTATATTGTAATCCGTTATTAATAAACCACGGATTATTCATAGTTTCCCAAACATAAAAAATTAGCTCTATTCCGTGTCTTCCTGGGTTTAACATTGCTCCATTAACGCGTGTAGGATAATGTAAAGTCATTCCTGATAGTGGTCCAGTATAATCCGGTTTATTTTCCCCTGTAACTGATTCTAAATTTGTGAATAAATTTTTAGATACTTTTCTCATTTCATCCATGGCCTCATCTGGTATTTTCATACTAACATAATCTAATTGTCCTTGATAATTTGACGATTCTTTATAATATTCTATGGATTCCGGCATTATTTCTTTTTTCATTTTCATATACAGTTGAATCTTATGAGAGGAAGTAGTCGGGGCACCAACAGTATAAACGGTGTTTTCTGTTGCGTGATTATAATCCTCTTTATAAAAAATAACTTCACCACTCACATCTTCGGCAAAACTTTCTGTTAATAATATTTTAATTGAAAATCCCAAATATTCATCTTCCACAATTGTCTTTTTTTGAGCCTCTAATAAAGTCATATATTGCGGATTAAATGAATGAACCTTTCCACCCAATACGCGTTGTAACCATTCAATATATGGGTATCCTCTATTATATTCAATAGTGCCTGATGAACCGGATAGGTCTAACCATATCAATGGATTATCTATTTCATTAACTTCTTTATAATATAATTCCCTGTATGCTGCTACTTCTGTTGCATTCGCTGACATATATATTATTTACGAATAATTAATTATTAATAATAATCATTAATTATTTGAGTTAAAATCTCCATTGATTCCCACAATTCAAACAACTCACAAAAGTTGTAATCGGTTCATCCGCCGACCGCGTTTGCATCTGATAATATGTACATTTCCTTTTCTTACATTTATAACATTTAAATTCGTCCGTAGCAGCCCCCATGTCTTCTTCGCCCATATTTTTATCTCTTTTTAATTTCTTATTTATTAATTCTTTCCAAATATCCATATTCAATTCTTGATGAGACATCATTGCTAAATCATAGGTTTTTATTTTACCTTCTTTGATTTCGTTTATCAATCTTTCTGAAGATGAATTATTGAACAAATTCATCCATATACTCTTAAGCTTATCTTTATATAACAATACAAAATACGGATTCTCCCATTTCCTCAATATCTTTCTCTTTTTACACTCCTTTATGGTTTGATTATATAACCCTATTTCAAAATTCTTTGCTCTATCCTCGGTTAAACACAATTTTGTTTTAATTGTATTTTTTATATTATTTCTAAACTCTGTCGGAACGATATTCATATTGATTTAATAAATTATATTTCTTTTAAATCAATTTTATTTTAATCTTCATCTGTATCTACATATTCCTCTTCCTCCAATTCGGATGCTATATACGAATCTTCACTATCATATTCACTATCACTTTCATCCTTTGAAGCATCATCACTTTCATCTTCATCGCTCTCTTCCCCTCCAATAAATTCTTCTTCCTCTACTTCGTCCTCTTCATCTTCATTCCCCTCATCGTCAATAATTTCCTCATCACTTTCAACTACAAATCCATCTTCTTTAGAATAACCTTCTTTTGTTAATAATTCAGGGTCTATTGATTCTTCTGATGAATAACTATCTTCTTCACCCAAATCTTCAAATCCACCATATAATTTATTATAATGTTTTTCCCAATTTTCAACAGTTAATTCTATCAAATCGTCCATATCATATTTACCTTCCTCTGTATGTTTTACTACTAACATGGTACCAAAATACAATTGATTATCAAGGGGTGGTGGTAATTCACATTTATTTTCTGTATTCGCCCTTCCGTTATTTTTAGCAAAAATACTTAAATACCTATCCTCTCCTTCTTCTTTAATTTTCCAACTATGTCGATAATCAAAATCTTTCACACTTCTTAATTTACATTTTTTATAATATTGATCACTATTTACATTTATTTTAATTTGTTTTTTATTATTTTGTTTATCTATTACTACACATTGCACAGGCATTTATTATTCATATTTGAAAACGGTTTAAATGGTTTTTGTAATAAATATTTAATATGTTTCAATACTTATTTGAGGGTATAAATAATAAATCTATAAACGATAAGACTATTCATAAATTAAAAGATACATTTTTTCATATTGAGCGAGATGAAATTCATATACTTTCAGAAAATGGATTATATAAAATAATTAATGATAAAATATTCAAATTTTCATTAAAAGAACAAAATAATATTTATAAAATTCCTTTTGAAAATTCATATTTAATAAAACAAAACATTCCTTTTGTTAAAAATAAATTTCCAGAAAATTGGATTCCGGAAAACCATGAATCTATTTATTCAAAAACTCATATTTTTAAACATTCAGAAAAATCAGATACGGAATTACACATTACTTATATAAATGATATTGTTGCTGATGTTTTTATATTATCAAATTTAGACGAAAATAGACATTCTTTTAAAGAGGATTTGGATTTATTTTATCGTATATTAATCTAATTATGATATTTTGGACTATACAACAAATTATTCTATCTATTACAATAATAGCTTGTGCGCATTATATTTATATATATTTCAAAAACAATCTCACAGTTCCAAAAACAAAAGATTTAGTAAAAAAGCCTATTGAACAATATAAGGAAATATATCAATCCATTGCTCAAAATTCTAAAGGCACTGATAACATGAAAGCCGAATTAAAAGATTATATTAAACAATTAGCCAATGATGTTCAGGAAAAGGGTAACCCTAATAAAATAATGGAACTTCCTACAAGCAGTAGTGAAATAAATAGACAAATCGATAAGGTCGGTAATATGTTTATGAATGGTGGTGGTGGAACAGCATTTAGTAGTTATTAAAACAACTTAAAAAGAATTATACAGTTATAAATAATATGATTAAAAATAAACGCGCACAACAAGCAATCATGTCTAATTTTCCTAATGTAGAACTTTCTTATGAAAAAAATTTATATAAAAAAGTTCAACATACATCAGATATATACATTACTATACCAAAGGGAAAGAAATATTTCGCTTGGCTTACAACTTATAAATCATCGCCAGCTTGTATATTATTAGAATTAAACAAGCATAAAAATTCCATTAATTCTATAAATATTTTTAATTCCTCTTTCAATAAATTATTATCTACCGGACGCGGTACTATTTTTTACGGAACTTTATTTAATATCAAAAATAGTAATTTTTTCAACATAGAAAATGTTCATTATTTCAAAAATAAAGATGTCGGTCATTTAAATCAATTGAAAAAAATAAATCTCATCTCTTATATTTTGAAAAATCATATCAATAATTCATTATACACTTCCAAAAATATTGTTTTTGGTTTGCCTATCATCGAAACAAACCGAACAAAATTAATTAATATTATTCAAACCCTACCATATGATATTTATTGTGTTCAACATAGGTCATTGACTAATAATTATCCTTTCAAAAATGAAAAAATTAGAATAGAAAAGAAATTTTATGCTAATTTATTGGTAAAGCCTCATTTACAAAATGATATTTATGAAGTATTTTCACAGGAAAACAATAAACTTGTTTCGCAAGGACTAATGTTTATTCCAGATTATAAAACGAGTGTCTTTATGAATAAATTATTTAGAACAATAAAAGAAAATTATAATTTAGACGCTTTGGAAGAAAGTGATGATGAAGAAGAATTTGAAAATACAAGTCCCGACAAATTTGTTGATATGGATATTTCTCACGTTATGAATTGTATTTATTCTAATAAATATAAATATTGGGTTCCTTTAAATCTCACAAAATCGCCCATTTCCGAAACTTCGCATATTTGCGTAAAATATTAATTAATGATAATTAATTATAACAATAATTAATATATGTCTGTTCAATCGGAATTATTAATGAATACACAAAATTCATTTCAAACGCACGCTCAGCGTGGTGCTAATATCGTTATGCGCGGAGGTAAAAGAAAATCTAAACGTACTAAAAGAATGGCAAGAAAAAGTAGAAGAAAATCGCGTAAAAAACAACGAGGTGGTAGAGGACGCACTATCACTTATTCTAATTTAGATTTCATGGCTAATAATCGTTTAGGTAAAATGGTTCCTCACGGCGATGCATATACTAACTGTAATACACAATCTGGTGGTGGCTTCGGCTTTACACAACAAGCAGCTAACGATGCTGCTACTTTTAAAGGTAGTTATCCAGCTTATCAAAAATATGAAAAATCAAAACAATGTGGTGGTAAAAGAAGGCGTCGTAGAAAAAAATCTCGCAAAAAGAAGAAATCCCGTAGGCGTAAAAAAAGCCGTAAGCGTACAAAGAAAAGACGTAGAAGACGTAGAAATAAAAGAGGTGGGTGTGGTTGTGCGTTAAGTCGTAAAAAACATCAACACGGTGGTTCTTCACATACATATGGCGCTCCTGTATCAGGAGGAACAAAACCATGGGCTACGGCACCTTTAGGTATTTCTAAAAATGCCCCATCTTGCTACGATAATTATAATCATTTCAAGGGATTATAAATGCGTTAAATTATTTAGGAATATATAATAATTAATTTCTTATTATATGTTATAATGCCTGGACGTAGAACTCGTAGTATGACTGGTGGCCGTAGACGCCGCTCAAAAAGCCGTAAAAGCCGTAGAAGCAAAAGCCGCAGAAGCAAAAGCCGCAGAAGCAAAAGAAGTAAAAGCCGCAGAAAAAGCAGACGCCGTAGACGCCGTTAAATATAATTACCTAACATTTCACAATTAATTATATCTTAATTAATATAATTAATATATATTATGTATCATTTCGCATACGGTTCAAATATGAACATTTTTGAGTTAAAAAAATATCTATGTGATAAGGATTTTAAAATTATTGGACCCGGATATTTAGAAAATTATATTTTTACATATAGATCTTTCATTAATAGAAAACTATCAGGTAAAGCTAATATAGAAAAAAGAATAAATAGTAAAGTTTATGGTCTTATTGTCAAGATAAATAAAAATTGTAAAAGATTAGATAAAAAAGAGGGAATACATCTTGGTTTATACCATAAACAACGTAATCTTAAGATTAAACATTGTAATAATAATAAAACATATAAATGTTTTTCATATATTATGGATAAAAATCAGATTGAAGATTTTAGTAATCCAAGTAAAAAATATAGACAAAGAATTATGTCGGGGGCGTCAATGTTAAATCTTCCCATAACCTATATTAAAAATCGTATTCTAAAAATTTATTAGTCATCATCCTTTATTAAACATACCCCATTCATAAATGGTGTATTTTTACTCTTTTTCTTTGTACATGTCTTTTTTGATTTCTTATTTGTAAGTTTTATTTCCCATTCATCCTTATAATACCCATTCATATCTGTCTCCTTCAATTGAAAATTCTGTCTTTTATAAAATCGCTTTCTTTTAACGTACTGTTTTTGAAATATTATATGGGGATCCACTATATCAATTACTAACGATTCTTTTCTTTTCTTTCTTAAAATCCTTCCTACCGCTTGAATAACATCTGATTTCGGTGTAGCCATTAATAACGTAGTTAATGTTTTTATATCAAGTCCTTCTTCAGCCATCGCATATGTCGCTATAATTATTTTCTTCCCTTCACTCTTCTTCAATTCCACTTCTTTCATCCCACCTATATAATAACCTACAGTCGCTATTCCTCTATGCTTGATGGCTTCATAAATATAAGTTAAAATTGTTTTATAATGACCCAATACCATTATTTGTGTATCTTCAGCACCATTTTCAACCAAATCTTCTAACACTTTCAATATAAATTCTCTACGATGATTTAATTCGCATAATTTTTTCATCATTGCAGCATAATTAATTTGTTGCCTGAAATTTAATTTTAATTCTAAGAATTCTTCATCTTCCAAATAATAATTAATTGCTTTTACTACTACATTATCCTCCTTTTCTCTTTCCATTTTATACACTACTTCCCCCAAAAACATTTTTATTACTTTTGTTAAACCATCCTTCCTTTTCATCGTCGCACTTAACCCCAAAGCATAAGGCGTTACCGCTTTAAATAATACTCTGCTAAATACTTCTGCCGATATATGATGACAGTTTGAAACTACTGGACCGTCTATAAAATCTTTTTGTTTTCCCCCTGTTTTTGTCCCTAATACAAAATTATGATTATCTTCGACTTCAATATCATATACATACGGTTTTTTGCATCTATTCGCGCCTTTATTTTTAAAATAACTTTTACTCGTCACTTTTAACAGACCATAATCTAAAAATTTACTGTCCCATTCATAGTTTTCTTTTCTTACATCAATCTTGTATCGCATTGATGCTTGAATATATGGCGATATCAATTGTAATAATTTTAATGTATTTTCTTTATTAAATCTTAAATAATAATATTTTCCCGTTTTAGAAATAGTACAATCAATTCCATAGTGATTAAATTTTTTTACAAACTTTTCTTGGATTTCATAATCAAAATTATTTGAATGTATTGATATATAATTACTAATACTACCATCTTTTAATTCACGTTTATTAATACTTCCATCATCCATATACCATATTGCTATCCCTCTTATATCCAATTTATCTAATAACCAATCTGGAACTATTTTTGTATTTTTTGGTATTTCATCTTCTAAATCAAATATTTTTGTTTGAAATCTATATGCTGGTTTTTGAGAATATCCATTTTTTTCTACATATTTTAATTCTTTAATTCCAAACATGTTTGCCTTCCATTCACAATAATCTTTTTGTTTTTCACAATGTATTATTCTTAATCTGTATCTATTCTTTTTAGTTATATCAACATGTCCATCACCCAAATAGGAACCATATACCACTTGTAATTGATCTTCATTTAAGGCTGGAGATATTATATTATCAATATGGTTTTCATCATATTTAGATATAATTAAATCTCCTTCATTTAATTTATTCGCTTCTACATAACCTTTTGTAGTTAATATCTTATGCTCTGGAGTACAATTTATCACTTTTTTTGATAATTTAATTTTAATTAAGTCTTCTTTTTCTTTTCTCCAAGCATAAGTCATTTTTTTATATTCAAATTGTTTTGTTTCTCTATTAAAACTTAATATTTTAGGTAATTCTTCTTTATTTTCCCATTTTTCATACAAACTACCTATTCTAACCGCACCTTTATCCGTGTGAATATGTTGATTATAAGGAAAGCATTCATCTATTATCGTAAATCCAAACTCATTAAATATGGATTGATCGTACTCTTTCATACTCAAACTTTGTAACATACCTATTACAATATCTTTATCTTCAATATCAATAACAGATGCTTGTATCTTACCTACTCTCGCTTTAGGTAAGAATTGTTCTATTCTTTCTATCCATTGTCGTACTAAAAACTCTTTATGAACGATTATTAATGCTTTCTTTTTTAAAGCAGCTATACAATATAAACTTTGAACCGTCTTGCCACTGCCACAATAAAGCTCCAACAATCCGCTGCCTTTTGTTTTTGCGTGTTTTAAATATGCGTTTACAATTGGTTTTTGAAAATCCCGCAATTCGCCATTAAATTTTAAATCTATATCTTTACCTGATTCTAAGTTAATATTCTCCGGTTCCCCATATGTTTCTATACCGTAAAATCTTGGTATATAAAATTTATTTTTTGATTCTCTATATATCGGAAAAGATTCTGGTTTAACCATAGAAGTTTTAGGAACAAACGGCTTTACCATCAAATCATTTCTCAATTCTATCTGGTCCGATATTTCCATATTTTCCTTTTTTATAGTATAACCTTTTTGTCCAAGATAAGTTGCAACATTTTCCATTATATATAAACTTACACACATCTTTATGTGTTTTTTTTATTCAATTTTACGGAATTAATTATCTTGATAATTAATATATAAATGAAATTTATTAATAAATTAAAATTCAATGATAAACGTCATTATGTTTTAGCGGTTGTTTTGGCCATTTTTATTGTTATGGATATAAAAATACCTTCCAATGTAGCATCATTGGTTGATACTATTGTTGGCAAAACACTTGTTATTATGGCTGGACTTTCACTAATGGTTGTTAATCCTTTAGTCGGTATTTTGGGAGCAATTGCCGCTTATGAATTGATTAGACGTTCATCGTCTTCCTCTGATTTATTCGGTCCTGTAAGCGACTTCCTACCAAGTGAAGAAAAAAAACATCATGAAATGCAAGTATATCAAAATAATAACATAACCGTTGAAGAAGAAATTATCGCAAATATGTTACCAAGAACCGCCGCCGATGCTCTTGACTCCGCCAAATATAAGCCTATACAAGAGAAATTACACGCCGCTGCTAAAATATAATTATTAATCATACTATCATTAATAATTATTTATTCATCATCTTCTACCCAACCAAATCTCGTCGCAACAAAATTTGAAAACCTATTTATCTTTATCCCATCTCTTTTTTTCGCTAATTTATAATGAAGATATGGTGTGGGAAAGAAAATCCAATATAAAACAAATATTAAACCTAAACCCGCTATAATAGCAAGCACTATCAATATATACTCCCACATCTTTTCCTTAGGTAATCCTGAAAAATTATCACTTGCAAAACGTTTGTTATCTTTAGCTGCTGATACATTTTTTCCCGTCTCCAGGTCATTAACCGGCTCACAAGTCAGACCCATAATACCCGTTTTACTTTGCTTCACCATCATATTCGCCTTCGTACCCACTTCATTAATTAAAAATTGACCCTTATGTCCATTATTGGATTTTGACCCTTCAATTGACCTTCTTGTTGGGTTGTATTGTGATAGGAGACTACGTAAATTAGTTCCTACTATCGGTTTCATTTTTATTGCGGCTGTTTTTGGAAATATTATTATATTATTTTTTTCCGCATCACACGCCCCTGTTCCAAATTTTAATCCATCCCCTTCCGCATAGTAAAAAGAATTTACGGGAACTAATTTATTCAATGTAAAACCTCCTCCTAATTCTACCAATTTCATAGTCCCATTAGTATCACCAACTAAAGCCTTCACCGCTTCATTAACCGAATTAAAAAAATCAATATCCGCACCAGCTCCATCCCCAGATTCATCTACCGGAACACATACCCAAGTTATCTTTCCTTCACTATCAACATGTTTTAAAACAATCTCCGCTTTAGCATTAACCCCATCCCATGTATTTATAGATGGCGAATATAATTTCATTTCTGTTAATGTTAAATTATTTGTTGTTCCTATAGTTACATAACTTTTTGTCCAACATACAATTTTTAAATGTTTCGCTTCTTTAGTAACTTTACATTGACTTTCATAAGAATAATCATATGAATATTCATATGGACATACATTCGGTGCACACACTGAATATTCTTCATCTTTTATTATATTATACCCTTGCGAACATGACATATTAATATATATATCTTTATTATAAAAAAATATCTATTTTTATGTATATATATTATGACGAAATTGAACATCACCAATAAAAGGTTATATAAATTAAAAAAACACAAAAATCAATCCAAGAAAAATGTTCCTAAAAAAAGAAAAAATAAAAAAAGAAGACAAAGGGCAGGTAGAAGTTTTAGAAAAAGACGAAGGAAATACAATATTAAAAATATGTCCATGAAAAATTATAAAAAACAAAAGGGTGGTGTAATAACAACTAAATCTACTGATAAGGGAAACCTGGACACTGAAAAGGTCGGCGAGGTTTTTAAATCAGAAAAACTTAAAGAAAAAGAAACTGAATTAAAGGATGTACAAAGAAAAATACTGGAGTTGGGTAATGTATTTACAGAGACCAATGATAAAATTAGACCCAAACGGGTGAGATTAACCACTAATAATGAATTAATAAATGAATTAAAAGAGTTATATAACGATATGAAAAATGAAGTAGTATTAATACCGGAGAAAATAGAACAAATTCAAAAACTTCATAAGGACATTGATGATGATGTTAAAGAACTATCGGTTAGGCAAATGAAAGCTTTAAAATTAAATGCGGATATCGTACATAACAAAGCCGAAATAACTCTTATTGAACCTCTTTATAGAACGGCAAAATCTATGGACAATAAATTCAAAAAAGCAGAGAAAGACAAAGATAAGAATGTGAAAAAACTGGAAAAAGACGTTATTACGGATGATAAATTAAAAAAAATGGAAAAAAATACTGAGAATATGCATGAAGCGTTAGGACCATTAGAGAAAGAAAGCGATGATCACCAAAAACAAATTACAGACACTAACGAGAGTGAAGATCACATGGAAGAAGAAGAAAAGAAAAAACTCCTTAAAGAATTTACCGGCAAGAGGAATGCCAGTCAAAAAAAATATGGAAGAGCAAAAAAGAATTACGATAAAGCATTAGAAAATTTTAATTCCAAAAAGACAAATTCAGACAAAGCAAAAACAGAGATTGATAAATTAAATAATGATTTTAATACTAACTATGAAACTAAAAAAACAAAGGATGATGTGTCAAAAATAGATTTTATTGATGCACACCTCAAGGGGGACCAAATGATGCAAGGAGAAGCAAAAAACGCATTAACATATCTTGAAGTAATTGAATATGCTTTAAATAACTATAAAAAAGAAAACGCAACCATAAAAGTAGAAGCTTGGAAAACGCTAGAAAGAAAAAGTGAAGATATATCGGCCAAAATCACAGCTGAAAAAAACAGAAACAAAGTGAAATCCGACAAAGATATTGCAACAGAAACAGCCAAAAAAGAAAAGTTAGAAAAAGAAATAGAAGCCTTAACAAAAAAAGAAGATGAAAAGCTTAAAGATGAAGAATATAAAATCGCCAAAAGAGGTTTTAAAAAAGGCGAATTTGAAGGGTTGGAAGGAAATATTAAACAACAAGAAAATGTGGTTAAAACAAGTCAAGAAGAAACAGAGGAGGCAAAGAAAGAAGAGAAAAAACTTGAAAAAAAATTAAAAAAAACGGAAGATGGAACTTTCTTAGGCTTTACCAAGGAACGACGTGAAAAAAGGAAAGCTGATGCCGTCGGTGCGGTCCAGGGTGAATTGGATGCTGCTTCAACAGCTCGTCTCGCAAAAGAAACACAAGAGAAAAAAGCGGAAGAATCATTGCGTGCTGAAAAACGCTGGAAAAAAGGGGTTAAAAGAGTTGGTTCTATATTACACAGTGAAACCAAAAGTTCGTTAATAGTTCCACATGTTCATGATAATGATATACAAACGCGCTGGAGAATGATGTATAACGATACAGTAGAGGGCAAGACGGATAAACAAATAGATGGGGAGGATATTAAGAAAAAATTTTTAAATTTTTTAAAATATTCAACCGATTCATTCAACGTATTAACAGACCAACCATATATTTATAATCCTGTTGGAGATCTTGCACACACAACAGATGATAAACAGTCGAATATGAAGGACAATAAAGATATTTTTTACAATTATTATTTAAAAAATATCTTTATTG
>Ga0233412_10001384_pt1 | contig 12734 bp, 9 predicted proteins | sample Na_anoxic_4_MG_FD_180667 | JGI IMG/M metagenome (GOLD analysis project Ga0233412, IMG submission 180667) | Seawater microbial communities from Saanich Inlet, British Columbia, Canada - Na_anoxic_4_MG | ecosystem: Environmental > Aquatic > Marine > Inlet | place: Canada: British Columbia... | reverse complement strand
AGCTAATAATCTTTAAATTACAAGAAGTTATCTCTTTGAATGACTTAGCCCTGTCGTTTGGGTACCCAAATATCGACGGAAGGTTTTATACGGAAAGCTCCGGAGCAGGCTTGGAGAAATTATCCGGGAATTGTGCCTGCAACGTGATCTTAAAATCATAGAGGGGCACGCTATGTAGGACCATATTCATACATGCATAAGTATTCCACCCAAGTATAGTGTCACTAATGTCATTGGATTTTTGAAAGGTAAGAGCGTCATTCGCCTACATCGTGAATTTGGAGCCATGGGAATGGGTAAGCATTTCTGGATTCGAGGCTATAATGTTAGCACAGTGGGATTGAATGAGGAGCAAATACGTAAATACATCCGAGAACAAGAAAACTTTGACAGGCAACAAATGGAGTTAGAATTGAAATAGACCTGTGGCCCCTTTTAGGGGCCCTCCTCAAGCCTCCACCTCTGGTGGTGGCTTGTGACTCCAGACGGTTGAAGCTTTATGGTTGAAATGGAGGGATGCGTAAGTAAGGGGAGTGTTATTTAAAATCAGGCGAGGCGACAAATCTTTAACAATTGCTGGTAAAAATTAAATTTTGTATAAGGTGAAGCGTAACTACCCAGGTTGTCAGGTTCAAGGTTCACTGTTCAGGGGTTCAAGCCCGCCCTGGCCTCCGGCTCGTAGCCTACGCCTCAGCCTCCGGCCCGTAGGGGCCTACGCCCCGGTGGGAGAGCGCGACTTGTTTCTTATAATCTGCTGCCATTGGAGTATTTGACTAACTGTTTATGTTGCGCAATAGCCTGTCAAATCAGCCTGCCCTGGCGCGACATGATTGTAACAAGCTAATGCCGCTTTATTAATTATAAGTTGGAGCTATTAAAATCAGTCATTGCATACCAGGTCTGGGCCAGGGGTTCAAGGTTGACGGCTTCTTAAAGGTATCAACAACTTGTCATTTCGACCTCCCCGCCCAGATTGTATCGGGACAGGCGGGTCTGGCGGATAAATGTTAAGATCTTGGGTTATGTAGACATTTAGTCGCCAGTCATCCACTATTTAAACACATTGTTTAAGAAGCTCTCTGGCTACTTTGTGGCTTGGGTTAATCTTAAGTATCTCCTTTATAGCTTTTTCAGCGTAAATAGGCTTTCCAAGGGTCAAATAATCTTTGGCAAGGTGGATATTTATGCCCGCGTTTTCTTTATCGATTTTGCCTGCTTTAATTAAATAGGTTATTGCCTTCTCAATATCGCCCAAGTTTTCCAGGGCTTTCCCCAATTTAAAGAATAGATCCGTTCGATCCGGTTTTTCCTTGATGATGGACTCCAACAATTTCGCAGCATATTCGCTTGCCCCTTCATCGATGCAGAAATCGGCTATCTCCTCTCTAAGCTCTAAAGTGCTTCCTGACAATTTGAGAACCTCGTCAAAGACGTGAACAGCCTTTGTGATCATCTTCCTTTCAACCAGGGTTTTAGCGAAATGGATTCCCCGAGTTAGGTGGCGTGGACTTATCTTCATGGCTTTCTCAAAGTAGCGGTGAGCATTTTCGATATCATTGAGTTTAAGGTAAAGTTCTCCAAGATAGTGAAAGGCAAACACATCCATATAATTCATCTCTGCTGCCTTTAATAACCACCTTTCAGCCTCTTTGAGATTATCCTTTTTAAAATAGTAATAACCCAATTCACGTATAGGTCTGGACGAGTTCGGGTTTGCCTCCATGGCCAGTTCGGCTTCCTTGATAGCCGCATCTATATCGCCTTCTTCTTCAGAACCCTTTGCCTTTTTTAGATGATAAACCATTGGAGGGGGATTGTTGGCCTTTTCAACTACAATGGATATCTTCTCTTCCAATAGAGTGATGTTGATGGGCTTCAATATATAGGCATCTATATCCGATTCACCAGCCGCTGCTACATAATCCTTGTACGCCTCAGCCGAAACCATAATCACCGGTAGATCTCTCAAATCCCTGTCCTCTCGTATATGGCTTAATGTCTCTACGCCAGACATCCCGGCGGGCATGTTATAGTCCAGTAAAACTAAATCAACGGGCTCTTTCTGCAATATATCTAAGGCTTCCTTTCCATCGTGAGCAAATAAAAAATTTCGCCCATACCCTATGTTCATCATTAATTTACGGATCAATTTGCATGTGAGGAGCACGTCATCCACTATCAGTACTGTCATTTCGTCGATATCTATCATAAGAATTATTCCTCTATATTTATTTCTGGGTAATATAGTTGACTTCTAACATACTTAGTGCCTGACCGAAAACTATCCAAAGCTGTCATTTCGAGCGTAGCGAGAAATCCTATCGTATTATTACTATTGAAATCAGAAATTTACAAACTGCAACAATACTCCCTCTCCCTTGTCGAAGATCCCGCCTGTAGCGGGGATGGGAGAGGGCTGGGAAGAGGGTGAGTAAAATTGATATTTCAAACACTTATCCTCCCCCTCCCCTTTGTCCCCTCCCACGAGGAGAGGGGAAATATGGGTTTTTCCAGGCGTTCAATTATCAGTTTGTAAATTTCTGTGAAATATAAAATTTCTCCCTTTGGTCAAAATGACAATAAAGAGGGGTTTTCGTTCAGACACTACTTAAGTTTTGCAGATAACTGCCATCCATTTTCCCTTAATTGATATGTAGGGATCAAAAAATTCAATCTTCTTTTCGTGGTTACGCCTCACTAATGACAGATAACTAATGACAACTCATCTATGTACCATGCCTTGCCTTGAGAGTTTTCATTATCAGGTCAAGCTTTTCTTTGATAATCCTAACCGCATCAATTGTCCCATCCAGTATTTCATTACGTGCTTTCTCTTCAATTTCTTTTGCGATCTCGTAAAGCTCAGTCAATCCAAGATTACCAGCAGCGCCCTTTAGGGAATGAGCGGCATTGGCAGCACTTTCTGCATTTCCCTCTGCAATGGCAGTCTGTAGTTTATCAAGATCAGAAGTACCGACCTCAACAAAAAGCTCCACGAATTCTAAAAATTCATCTTCCTCCAAGCCCAAATTTTTTGCTAATTTCTTAAAATTCATGATGCCTCCTTTTTTAAAACCCATTTATCAAGGATTTTAAAGACAAGTTCCCTCTTGATTGGCTTTGTAATATAGTCATCCATGCCTGCTTCAAGACATTTTTCCTTATCACCTATCATTGCATGGGCAGTCATGGCTACGATGGGAATTTGGAATTTGGAATTTGGATTTTGGATTGCTAAATTTTCTTTATTCTGCATTCGACCTTCCCAATAACGAATTTCTTTTGTTGCTTCCATGCCATCCATACCTGGCATCTGGACATCCATGATGATCAGGTCAAAATCATCGGGAGATGTAGTGTATTTTTCAACTGCCTCCTTTCCGTTATTGGCCACCTCAACCTGATAACCTGCCTTAGTAAGCATCAGCTTTGCAAGCTTCTGGTTGACGGGATTATCTTCCGCCAAAAGGACACGCACGGAATACTTCATCTCCTCTCTAACTGAATATTGAGTCGCTATTCGATTTCGGATTTCGGATTTCGGAATTTGGATTTCAGAATCTTTGCTATTCCGCATTCCAATAATTCTCTCCAATATTTGAAATAGCCTTTCTCTGTGTATCGGCTTACTCAGAAAGCCATCGAATCCTGCCTCTTCACATTTTCTGGCATCCCGTTTCATTAAAGAAGACAAAGCAAGCAAAGGGATATTTTTCATTTCTAATTTTGAATTTTTAATTTCCTTTGCTACTTCATATCCACTCATGCCGGGCATCTGGATATCCATGATGCATAGATCAAATGGTTTCTCAGCCTTAAGGGCCTTTTGTAATGTTGATAAAACATCTCTTCCATTTGTAAAGGCAACTACATCCATGCCAACAGAGCCTAAATAGTGCATCAATATATCAAGGTTTCTCTGGTTATCATCAACGATAAGGGCCTTCTTGCCATTAAGTGACACAGGGTTGATTCTATTGGATTCTTTACACTCAGCTTTTTTAAGCCATGTAGTGAAGTGAAAGATACTACCGGGGGACTGGTTGAGTTGTTGAGAAGTTGAGTTGTGAATTTCTTGTTCCAAGTTTCCAGTTCCAAGTTTCAAGTTTCCACCCGCCGGGCTTTCTGCCCATACCTCCCCACCCATAAGTTCTGAGATCTGCTTGCATATGGATAGACCCAGACCGGTACCGCCATACTTTCTCGTAGTTGAACTATCGACCTGTTGTAAGGGTGTAAAGATAGTGCTCAATTTGTCTTTAGGGATACCGATGCCTGTATCCCGTATTGTAGCATGAAGTTTTACCTTGTTATCCTTTTCCTCTTCAATATCAAGGGATAGTTCTGTTTCTCCAGACTCGGTAAACTTTGAAGCATTGCCCATCAGATTGGTCAGAACCTGCCGAAACCTTGCAGGATCTCCTTTTACCAGTGAAGGGAGATTATCCCCGATACGGCAAATGATCTCGATCGGTTTTGATCCAATCCTGGGACGGATTAGTTCACACACATCATAAGCAAGAAGTTCCGGATCAAAGTCAATCTCCTCAAAATTCAACTCTCCTGCCTCGATCTTGGAGAAATCAAGGATGTCATTGATCAGAGAGAGTAGGGTTTCGCCGCTTTGTTTTACGGTCTTGCAGTAATCGATCTGTTCCTCATTTAAATGAGTATCAAGCAAAATATCGGTAAAACCTATAATTGCATTCATGGGAGTGCGTATCTCGTGACTCATGTTGGCTAAGAACTGGCTCTTGGCCATGCTGGCCATCTCGGCCTGTATGGCCATCTGGTTGGCCCGCTCTATGGCCGCTTCCAACTGGTCGTTGGCCTCTTCGAGCTCCTTTAATATCTGCCTCTCCCTTTCGATCCGTCCTATTCTGGCCCTCAATTCCTCCATCTCAAAGGGTTTGGTCATGTAATCAGCAGCTCCGGCATCGATAATATCCACGTAGGAGTACTCAGAGGCATAGCCAGTCATGATGATGAAGTCCAGATGGGGAAAGGATTTTTTTGCCTCCTGCATGAACTGGATGCCATCCATTCCGGGCATCGCGATATCTGAGATAACCAGATCTAAAGGGTGTTTTTGGAGTATCATTAAGGCCTCAAAGCCATCCGAGGCGACTTCACTGGTGTAACCAATTCCCTTAATAAATTCCCGTATGGTTGTCAGGATCATCTCATCATCATCCACAATCAAAATATGCTTAGCTAATTTGTCTGCCATAGATTTTACCCCTTATCCAAAATTTCCCTTATTTTTTCAGAAATCCCTTTCATATTAAATGGCTTCTGGATAAAGCCATTACAACCACGCTTCAGTATCTCTTCTGCCCGGCCGTCTATGCTGTATCCGCTTGAAAGAAGAACCTTTATATCAGGGTTTATCTCCTTCATTTTATCATAGACCTCTCCGCCACCCATATCCGGCATGACCATGTCGAGAAGCACCATATTAATCTTATCTTTGTTTTCTCTATAGATCTCAACCGCCTCTCTGCCACCTTTGGCCTCAAGCACTTTATATCCCAAGGCCTTAAGTAATTGAACGCCTACATCCAAAACAATCTCTTCATCGTCTACCAAGAGGATGGCCCCTCTTCCCTCAATGATTTGATCTGTACTCTTGATAGTTTTCTCTATCCTCTTTTCTGATGCTGGCAGATAGATGCTGAAGGTGGTTCCCTGCCCCTTTTCAGAGTCAACATCAATATATCCGCCATAACCTTTTATAATTCCATAGGTAGAAGCCAGTCCAAGACCCGTGCCTTTGGCAAGACCCTTTGTTGTAAAGAAGGGATCAAAGATGCGATTCATGGTCTCTTTATCCATGCCTGTGCCTGTATCTCTAACAGTGAGCAAGACATAGTTTCCAGGCTTTGCTTTATAGGGTTTTTTCTTCATATTCTTATGGGTGATATTTATGGTCTTTAAGAAAAGATCCCCTCCTCCTGGCATGGCATCTGCGGCATTTACATAGAGGTTCAGCAAGGCCTGCTCAATCTGCCCCTGATCTGCCTTTATTCCAAATAGGTCTTGAGCAAGCTCTTGATGAACTCTAATCTCCTTTTTGGCCATGGAAAATGTATCAGAGGTCTCTTTCACCAACAGGTTCAAACTGATGGGCTTGATCTCATATCTTCCTTCCCTGGCATATCCAAGGAGCTGGCGGGTTAATCTGGCCCCGCTTTGAACCGATTTTTCAATTGTCTTGAGTTTTTGATAGTTCGGATGAGCGGGATTAGTTTCTAAGAGCATCAAGGAGGCATTTCCCTGGATACCCATAAGGAGGTTATTAAAGTTATGGGCAATGCCGCCTGCAAGGGTGCCAAGAGCCTCCATCCTTTGGGTTTGCGCTAACTGGTTCTCCAGCATATTTTTCTCAGTAATATCCCTGTAAATGCCAAGTGTCCCGGTAACATCTCCTTCTTCGTTTCTCAGGAGTGAGGCCGAGAGATTGATATCTATCAATGTGTCATCCTTCCTTATGAATTTCATTTCATGATCTCTCAGTTCACCTTTTTCCTTTAGCTCCTTCATAATCAGCTTAGCATCCTCTATTCCGTTGCCATAAAAGGAATGTGCTTTTTTACTAATGGTCTCTTCCTGTTCATACCCTAAGATATCTTTTTTTCTTGGCGAGGTGTATATGACATTTCCTTGAAGATCGGTGGTGGTTATTCCATCTATGGAGCTATCCAAGATGTTCTGTAAGAAATTCTTGGTCTGGGTCAACTCTGTTTCTGCCTGCTTGCGTTGGGTGATATCATCAAAGATTGCAAATCTACCGGTTATTATATTGTTCACCTTTATCGGACCGGCGGAAACGCGAACATTAATCTCCTTGCCGTCTTTGCGCATCCGGATTATCTCGGCGCCCTTTATACCCTGCAACGCCTGCTCATCAAGCTCCTTCGATTCAGTGTGGTAAAACCGCTCCGGACAGATCAGGTCTTCTATGACCTTTCCGTGCGCCTCTTTGAGAAGATAGCCAAACATATTTTCAAAGGCCAAGTTTACGTCTATGATATGGTTTTCCAGATCAAACAACACCATGGCCTCACTGGAGTAATCGAACAGCGACTTTATCTGTGCCCGTTGAATCTCAAACTTCTCTTCAGCCTGCTTGCGCTCGGTGATGTCGCTTATTAGATCAACGAATCTTACTATCTCCCCGTTTTCGTCAAATATTGGGGAATTTTTTATTGAGAAGTGCCTGTCAAATATATCTTCATATCGTTCTATTGATTCTGGTTTTTTAGTTTCCACTGCTTTTCTGAAAGGGCAATATTCAGCAGGGGTCTCTGTCCCGTGAATGATTTGATAACATTTCTTCCCTATTACATCATCTTTACTTTTTTGAACAAGTTCCAATCCGTTATCATTTATATTTTTGATATTATAATCTCTGTCAATTATCAGCATAACATCTTCCAAAGAGTTGAATGAATCACGCCAATCTTGCTCAGCTTCCCGCAGCGTCTCCTCCGCTTGCTTTCGATCGGTGATATCCACATGAACCCCGACTGCTCTATGAGGTATTCCCTTCTCATCTTTTTCAAAACTTTTACCTCTTCCTGAAATCCACTTCCATTCCCCATCTTTGGTTTTCAGACGAAACTCAATCTCATACGGCCAGGCATTTTTCACCCATTTTTTAATCTTCGGAACAACACTTTCCCTATCATCAGGATGCATAAGTTCTACCCAGGTCGTAAGCTTCATCGGAAGTTCTCCCGGCTCATAGCCAAGCATGGTGTAGTAGCGCGGGCTGAAATAAACATCGTCAGTATCCATGTTCCAGTCCCAGAAACCATGCTCCCCGGCATCCATAGCCAATTCCAGCCGGTTCTGGCTTGTGTGTAATTCTTCTTCCTGCTCTCTTTCTCTCTGCATCAACTCGCGCATATCACTGGTAGCTTCCTGCAACGCCTGATAGGGAAGATTGAGGGGGCTGCCGGCATCGATGGCAGTACTGTTATTAGGTGATTCATCCCAGGCAACAGATCCGGCCAATTGCACCAGTGCGTCTATATCTTTCTGCGAAACAGCCACGCTTTTGTCAGCCTCACGCGACAGTTCTATATTGTCATCAGGAGCGAGCCGAGAAGTATTGGCCAGCTCAAACGCCTCGTCAACAGTGGAAACAAATACGAAATTCTGCCCCAGTATTTTCTGCGCAAACAGCAGTGTTGCCCGGGTCACAGCATTTGCACCGCATATATAGGTAACAGAAGGTCTGCAGTTATGCTCTCCATTGATACGCTTGAGCGTGCGCACATACTTCTGCCGTGCCCTGAACGACCCACCTGTAGTGTTGCTATAGTCGGTAATACGCACATAGGCAGTGTTATCAAATCTGCTGTTGGCAAATATCCTTTCCAGAACCTCAACAACAGATTCAGCATCCTCAATGGCGATGTTTCCGCTCAGAGAAGAAAAGAACAGAGACCCGGCAATGATTCCGTTGCGGTAGGACACTTTGGTTTGCGGATTCTCGTATTGCCATTGCGGGTCGAAGGTCAGGTCGTTCATTGAAATATTTTTCATAATGATATCCTTAGCGTAAAGTTAGTATTGTCAAAACTTATTTAGTGAATTCTTAAAGTATCCTTTATCTTCAATGAGCTGGTTCAAATTAACTTACCTCCCTCATAAGTAGGACAGCGTCTCGCCTGTCTATTAGTCGTCTTTTATCCATCCTTTTATGTATAACCATTTGTAATCCTCGTATTGTCTTGCCAGACCTTGCCTTTTCTTTCTAATATCTTGTTAATCTCATGGGCAGTAAAGCTTTTTGTGCCCCTATTAGGTTTCTAAATGGGTCTGTGTCAATCAATCCTGGCGCAGAAATGCCGCGTCTTCCTCGGGCAGAGAGGGGTTGATACTGATCCCGGAGCCTATCTCGAACCCAGCCTGGGTGGTCAGCCTAGGTCTGATCTGAAGGTACCAGTGCAGGTGGGGCTCGCCGGCCCTGTAACGTGCGGCGGTGTTGATGATGTAGTTGTAGTCCGGGTCGTTGAGCTTGCGCTGCAACCGTGCCAAGCAGTCCTGTAGGATAGCGGCCAGGCCCGGCTTCTCTTGGTCGGAAAGGTCACTGAAGCAGGCCTGGTGCTTGGTGGGCATAATCCAGATCTCGAAGGGTACCTCGGCTGCATAGGGCACGAAGGCCAGGAAGGTTTCGTTCTCACTGATGACTCGCTGCCGCTCCTGGGCCTCTTGCTCCAGGATATCGCAATAGACGCACCGGCCCGACTCGTCAAAGTAGTACTGGGCCCTCTCTTCTCGCCAGCGGATGTAGGTGGGCACTATGCCGGTGACTATTATCTGGGAGTGGGGATGGGCCAAGGAAGTGCCCGCCTGCCTGCCGTGGTTGCGGAAGATTAGGGTCATCAAGTTCCAGTTCTGCTTCATCACGTTCACGTAACGGCGGTGGTAGGTCTCAATGATGACCCCCACCTCATTGGGCGTCATTTGGGTTATCTGGCGGTTGTGGATCGGGCTCTCTATGATCACCTCGTGGCGGCCGTAGCCGGGCATGGCCAGGTAAAGGCCCCGTCTATACCGGATGTTGTTTCCGTCTGGGGTCAGGGCTGGAAATTTGTTGGGCACCACCCGGGTTTGCCATTGGTTCCCTTCCGGGCTGGGTAACTCCATAATTATGGGAGGCATGCTTTTTTCATTACCCGGGCAGAAGGGGCAGTCTTTGTCGATGGCCGGTAACCTCTGGTTTTTACTTTCCTGCCTCTTGAAATCAAGAGGCCGTTTGCCCCGGCTTGGGGCAAAGATAACCCACCGCTTGGTGGCCTTGTTCTGCCTGATTTCACTGGTCATGGCATTAAACCTCCTCAGGGCATGGCCTCAAGGACGCTGGTCCACTCTCGCATGAGCTTCTCCATTCCATGCTCACCGCTCTTACCCCTGGCGATGGACAGGAGAATCCTATCTCCAATAAACTTGAACGTGACAGAGTATCCTTTTTTATCCAGATCAATGTTTGTCCATTCGGGTCTGCGAAGGATAGGTAACCCTGTCACAGTGCAGATGTGACGTTGCGCTAATTCGCTATCTGCGTTTCTTAATAGGTTCACATTGCCTCCTGTCTTATGTACTATTTTTTGGAAGCTCTTGTTTTGTACAGATACCTTCCTATTTCCAGTCTCCTGCCCCTACAGCCTGTTTTTATCGCAAAAACCTTGCCATGAAATGTCAATGAATAAATCATTAATAATTTCAGGTGGTTGAAGATCTCTTGTTAAAATGTAAAGATATAGATGCAGGGGGCTACTATTTGGAAAATTGACGAGATGTCAAGCCTTTGACAGTTACTAAGCCTTTAGCATTCATATATTGAGCTTAGGATTTAGAGCACGTTTTGAGATAAGGGATAATTCTCCAATGGGGCGTTAGGGATACCTAAATGAAAGGGAGATGCAGGATACCCCGAAGGATAGGAATGAATAAGGAAATCATTGGGAAATTACAGAAATTATAACATCAATATTAACAACTGGCTTTTCTCCTGTTTCTCAGAACACGTCGATCATTATTTACAGAAAGAGTAACAAAAATCCCTTCCCTCACGCCTATTCGACGATCCTGTTTATTCTCTCGTCGATCCTTGCGGACCACCTTTTCGCTGCCAGGAGGCGCAGCATTCCCTTCTGATGTGTCCATTTTAACGGATGGTGTGCCTCCGATTACAATATCCATGGAAGTAATCTCCATATGTTTATTTTATTAATCGACACTCTCATCCAAATACTTTAACCTTTATTACAAACAAAATCTAATATATAGGCACCCTTTTTCTGTGCCTAGCAATACACAAGATATTTAAGCAAACTCCTATGCTCTCAAATTGTAAGGTAGCAAGAAACCTTGAAAAACTAAAGGGTCTGATCTTTTCCCAGCCCGTGTTACTGGTCTTGATAGCAAAAGAATGCTATCGTCAGCATGTATATTCGTTAACGCAAAGAATCTCTCTCCAGGCCTGGAATACTGGAAAAGATTTCCAGCAACTTCTTTTAAGCGATATAGATGTCCAAAAATATCTTGACAATAAAGAGATAGAGGAGATATTTTCCCTTAATTATCATTTAAAATATGCGGAGGATATCTTTTTATTCCTTTATATCTCCTTGGTCGAATATTTATATTTTAAGATTCAGAAAAGCAGATCAGTCTCAGCCTTCTAAATCAGTAAAATTGATCCTTACGAATTCACCTGGGTCTACTAAACTTAAGCGGGATTTTTAATGTTAAATAGAAACTTATTCATTAAATCCACTCTTCTTGTTATCAAATTCTTTTTGCTTGTAATTATCTTTCCTCACATAGTTGAGGCTAATCTAACAAAGCAGGCAGCTTTAAGTGAAAAGGTAAAAGACCTTGTGCCGGATTCTATACTTTATCCCCCCCTTCAAAATCCTGGATATGTACTGCTAGTGGAAAAATCTACCCAAAAGGCATATCTTTACCAGGCCAGTAGGGTAGGGCATCAATTAAAGATATATCATTGCTCTACTGGCGAGAATAATGGCCCCAAATCTAAAAAAGACGACAAAAAGACACCTGAGGGTGTATATTTTGTTACCAATTCATTTAAAGAGAAGGATCTATCATCTATTTATGGAGCTCATGCCTTTCCAGTTGACTATCCTAATCCAATGGACAGGAAATTGGGGAGAAAAGGATACGGGATATGGCTTCATGGAACCAATCAGAACCTTAAGTCATGGGATAGCAATGGCTGCATTGTTTTTAGTAACGAAGACATAATGGAGCTTTCTAAGTATATAAGCGAGAGACATACACCGATCATAATAACCCAAAAGATCAACTTCATTGAGAAGAAAAAGCTCCAAAAAGAGAGGGCAGAGTTGAAGGGATTAATTATGAACTGGTTGGAGGCCTGGAATCAGAGTCGAATTGATCTCTATATGTCCTTTTATTTCAAAGCGTTCACAGCGAAAAAGAAAAACTGGAGTCAGTGGCGTGCCTATAAGAAACGTTTAGGTGAGAAATATGGCAGGATAAATATAAAAATAGATAATCTACAGATATTAAAGGAAAATGAAATCGTCTTAGCCAAGTTTGATCAGATCTATAAGGGCAATGGATTTTTTAGTGTCGGTGAGAAGAGACTCTACTTGCAGAGAGAGGGTTCCGAGTGGAAAATAACGGATGAATTCTTTAAGAAAACAAAGGAGCATATCCAGGAGCACCCAGAGTTAAAGAAAGAGGAGGCATTTTTAGCTATTAAACGCCTGATATCTGACTGGCAAAAGGCTTGGCAGGAGAAAGATCTCCAGAGGTACATGGCCAGCTATTCAGAAGGTTTTTCTTCTTTGGGCCTCGACCTTAAGGGTTGGAAAAGGCACAAATCCGAAATCAATAAGAGATGTGGTCAGATAAAAGTTACGATTACTGATCTGAAGATAAAGATACTGTCATCTAAAAGGGCAATGGTGAACTTCGATCAAGAGTATAGTTCTGTAATACACCATGACAAAGGGAGAAAAACGATTCAACTGATTGATAGAGAAGGGAAATGGAAAATTAAGAGAGAGACATGGACTCCACTGGAAGAGAGGAAGAAAAGATAAGAAGGCACTCTAAGATCAAAGAACGTTTGACAGTTATGATCTTTCAGGTTGCAGGCAAGGTAAGGACATTTAAGATATCCGCCCATTTTCTATTATGGGTTTCGCTGTTTTTTATTTTCTATA
>Ga0233412_10001382_pt1 | contig 12745 bp, 22 predicted proteins | sample Na_anoxic_4_MG_FD_180667 | JGI IMG/M metagenome (GOLD analysis project Ga0233412, IMG submission 180667) | Seawater microbial communities from Saanich Inlet, British Columbia, Canada - Na_anoxic_4_MG | ecosystem: Environmental > Aquatic > Marine > Inlet | place: Canada: British Columbia... | reverse complement strand
AGATGTATAGCAGATGGAGAGAGAGGAACAAGATGTTGATTGACGTGAGGTCAGACAAGTCATTGTATGTAACGATAGGTAGGTACACCTACTACATTGACGATAGTACCAACGAGCAGATTATAAACAAGTATAAAAATAAATAGAGATGAAAGTAAGAATAAGCACAAGAGCAGTCTACCATAAGGTAGCAGAGGTAGAGATAGAGATACCTAACATGAAAGAAGAAGAGGTGGCAGACTACCTTATTGAGAATGAAAATCTATACACCGATGAGATAGATAAGAAAGTATCAGAGGCAGAGTATGAATTTGGATTTGGTACTGATGCTAATTTTAATGAGACAGACAAAGAAAGTGAATGGAGATACGACATTAAAGGAATAAATTATGGAGGTCATCTGTAATGTTAACATACCTGCCTGACAATCAATCGATTAGCCAAAAAAATGTTACGCCATGTTGGTTTTAAAACAGGCCAACATCGTCTAACTGACTGACAATCAACAGATTAGTCGATAGAATGTTAGAATGTTAGAAATATGTCAAATACTGGGGAAAATATACATAGGGAGAATACTACTATATATCTATATAATATTAATTTTTTTCTCACAGACCTAAAAAAACTAACATTCTAACACTAACAACAAAAAACATAGTAGTATCAAGGGATACAGCGATGTTAAGAGAAAAAAATGTTAACACAGTGTGCCATTTGTTGACACAGATTAACATAAAACGTAACCTTTATAAACAATTGTATTATCTAATAAACAGAACTATGATAACAGAAAAAGAAAAATTAGAAACACTTATTACGATTGAAGAGGGCATAGAATACTTTGAGAATCAAATAGCAGAAACTAAATGGTCGAATGAATTTGGCATTGGTTTAGAGTTCAAAAGTATCAGCGAAGAAAACACGTATAGAATACATACTTACAATATGTGTATTGAAAGATTAAACGAAAGATTAACTAAACAATTATTCGCAATTCGCGAATCACAAATTAAATAGATAGCCATGAAGAAATACATAAAACTTTTAAACGAATACGATTCACTAAAGGACGAGATAATGAGTATAGACGACAGATTCCATGATGGGATGTACTACGACATCATGGGATTCATGTCTGAGACTGATGACGGACTTATCGATGAATTGGAGAGTCAGGTTAAGGCATGTCGAAGTCTTTTGAAGGGACTGAAGGCACTTAAATACACATTCTGTTAAACCTATAGCCATGAAGATAGAAAGAACGGACGAGCAGAATGTCGTCATATATATCGGTCAGTCGATACTTGAGGCAGAGATAGAGATAGAGACGAGGTACGACTCCGATCCATCCTCATTCAACGGACTCAATGACAGGACCAAGTACGAGATGTATGAGTACGAGTACTACAAGCCATACAATCTGATGAGGATAGAGGGCAGTTGTAACCAAACAGACAAGGACTTGTTAGAAGAATTAGAATACAAATTTAATTGATTGACATGAAAGAAATGATAGAGAAGCTACTAAAGATAGTTGAGAAGATAGAGTCGCTACAGGTAAGCATAGACATACTGAATAGCAACATAAGGATGTATCCATCAGATTTCGTAGATTTGATAGAGGATGACAAGAGGAAGATACGTCGGAAGTCTAAAGAGATAGACCGACTGGAGATAAAGATAACAGAGATATCACAATCATTAATACCATGAGCGTGATGATCAGATACCTCGAATACGTCTGCCGAAAGAGAGGCATACAGATAGACGACTTCTATAGGGTACAGATATCCAACAGGCACATCATCCTGGTGGGCAATAGGACGGAAGAGATGACGGCCACCTATGGTGGCGACGATATAAAGATAACGAGATACATAAACATATACCTAAGATGAGTGAAGAGAAAGACATAAATGCCGAGATAATGGCACTGAAGAGCAAGCTGACTGGCGACCTGTATGAAGACATGGAGACACACCAGCAGATATACGAGTTGAAGAAGCAGATGAATCCAGAGATAGAGGACAACCCAGAGCTTGACCAGGACGACGACTGCCTGGCATGTGGATCATAAAAAGAGACCAATGAGAGAGGCACTTGGAATAATAATACCAGTAATAATCATATACCTACACTATGTGTTGGTAGTAAAAAGCAAGAAGAGATGAACAGTTTTCATATATGCTACATGATAGGCGACAACCTATGCACTGGCGAGACATTAAAGGCGTCAAGCTACCGAGACGCACTGAGAAAGTTCGTTAGGAATTGTAACATAATATACATATGCAGGTTATGAGTGGAAGTAAGGCATACAACATAACATTCAGTTATGGAGACGAGACAGAGACATTAAAATTGATAGCTAATAGCGAGGAAAAGGCATTGACCTTATTCAACATAATGTTTCCAGACGCAGATATAGACGAGGTAAATGAAAGTATAGTTAGCATCATACTTGACGACCTGCAACCAAACTAATGTAAACAAATAAAATAAAATAAAATGATAACACTAATTTCAATGGCGATGTTTTCGGCCATGTTCCTGATATCCTACTGGGCATCGACAATCGAAAACACATTTATAAGGATCATACTTGTGCCGATAGGTATGGTCGTCATGATAGCATCGGCAGTAACATTCTTTTTTTCAATCTTAATTTTAATACTATGAGACAATTTATTTTAATAATGATGATGACAATATCAATCAATTCAATATGCCAAAACTACGCAGTACCTGATGGATTTGTGTGGACAGATAAGGGGGAGTATCTACACTCCACCGACACGAAAGACAAAGCGATAAAGAAATGCAAGCAGGCATTCAGTATGCACAGCAGTCTTGACGTCGAAAAGATAATGGTTTATGAGAACTCAAAGGTCCCAATATTTTGGTACTCTTTAGATGAAGATGAAAGAAATAAAGCCATGATCTTCTACTGCGTAAAGTACAGAGATGGCTATGACGTTGTCGTAAAGCAGATAAAGAACAAGGACACCTACTTCTTCTCTATAGAGGAAGACAATGGAGAAATTATTAACATATTCTACGCAAAACAATGAAGGCCTGGGATGACCTTGTGAAGAGCAAGGAGATGTCGATATACACGACCAGAGATAGTGACTACTACATAGACCACGGAGTAAAGATCGAGAGATTCAATGACGGACGTATAGAGGTAAAGAACACCATGACCAGAGGAGAAATGTTTGAGGATGTAGATGAAAATATTTTAACATTCTTTAACGAAGACGGATGGATCGATGGATGTATGCATCTAAACATAAAGGTACACCAAGATAGACTACTGAAGGTCAATGACTTAATACGCATTGCCATATCGAACAACAACGACAAGTTTATGGAGGTACTTAACGACAGAAGAAAAATAATTCAAAAAAAAATCAACAAATGTCGTAACAGATTAACAAAAATTTATTAATATTGTAAACCCTAATTTAATTTAATATGCACTGGAGAAATTTAATGAAAGACAACAAGTACCTCGGCTCATGGGACTTGGAAGTTAACGGAAAGTATGAGCCAAAGACAGTAACAATCGAGAAGATATACCAAGACGTATTCGTCGGACAGATGGGAAAGGAGGACAAGGTCTTCCTGATCATGAAGGAGTTCGACAAGCCGATGGTATGCAACAGATCAAACTTTAAGAGACTTGAAAAGTTCTTTGGAACATTTGACTACAAGGAGTACGTTGGTAAGCAGATAGTCCTCGGCACCGAAAAGGTTCAATCACCTCAAGGCATGGTTGACGCACTGCGTTTCTCTACCAGGCCGCTGCCTAAGAAGACCAAGCAGACGCTTACGGATGAGATGATGGACAAGGCGAAGAACGCCCTAGAAAGTGGTCGCACCACCATCAGCAAGATATCAGCGACATACGAACTGAGTAAAGAACAACTTAAAGAACTGAACGATGTTGAGACTAAGAGCAAGTAGCTGTTCTGCACTGTTCACTGGTAGTGATGGCCTAACCGAGAAGCAGGAGGAGACGCTAAATATACTTATGAGTAAGATAAGTCTTACCGAGAAGCAGGCCATACAACGTGACGACTTGATAGAAAAGCGGGACGCACCAGTAGAACTACCAGAGGGTGCGAAGACACTGATCGAGCAGTCGATAGATGAGCAGATGTATGACTTCAAGACATCATTCTCTACAAAGGAGACCATAAAGGGAACGAATGTGGAGGACGAGTCGATAGAGCTATACAACAGGATATTCTTCACAAACCATCACAAACTACTTGAGTTTGACGATCACTACTCTTTATCATATGGATGCATGTCAGGTCACCCAGACATTGTGGATTGTGAAAGTAGAAAGGTGATCGACATAAAGTCGCCATGGTCCAAGAAGACCTTCCCTGCAAGGCCTCCTAAGAAAGCGGTCTATGAGTGGCAGGTAAAGATGTACCTGTACATGTTGAGCAATAAGACTGGAGAGCAGTGGAGAGATGGAGAGATCGCTTACATGCTTGTAAATACTCCAGAGGAGTTGATACCAGACAATGAGGACGACAGTCTACACTACATGGACGAACTCGCAGACAGCCTGCGTGCAACGATTGTAAAGATCGAGCTGACTGACGATGACATCAAGAAGATGGACATCCGTCTTGAGGCTGCCGAGAGGTATGCCGATGAATATGTAAATTTTTTAAAATCCAAAAACAAATAAAATGAGTAATCAATTTAAAATGACAGGTGTCGTTGAAAAGGTCTTCGACACAGAACAAGTGAACGATAAGTTCAAAAAGAGAACATTCGTGGTGAACGACATGCAGGAGAAGTATCCTCAGAAGATTAGCTTTCAGTGTGTTCAGGACAAGGTGGACATTATAGACCAGATTGGCGAGGGCCAGGAGGTTGAGGTTTGCTTTAATTTAAGAGGACGTGAATGGACCTCACCACAGGGAGACACAAAGTACTTCAACACGCTTGAGGCCTGGAGGATCGATGTAAAGGAGACGGCTACTAATAATTTAGTACAGGAATCCAAAGAGGACGATATGCCATTCTAACATTATGTTTTCATGATGAAAAGCAGTTAGAGTTCTGTTGGTTAGCTGACCATACTCAGTAAAAACTTAAAGCATCGACTGTATGGTAGTCGGTGCTATTTCTTGACCAATAAAATTTAATCACATGATAACTTACTTTAAAACAATAAACGACACAGACACTCCGTACCACCTTGATATAAGCAAGGCTATAGACAGGATCAAGAGTGGTGCGTCAAAGGATCTTATAAGTCAGGCTAGGTTAGAGAAGGACAAGGATAGCAGGAACAAGTTGAAGAAAAAACTACCTGCTATCTGCTTCTCTGGAACCTTCTCAAAGAGGCTTGACAGTGCCATAATTGAGCACAGTGGTATAATATGCCTAGACTTCGATGGGTTTAGGGATGATCAACACCTTCATTCTAAACGAATGGAACTTATTGAGGACGAGTTCACGTACTGCCTTTTCACATCACCATCTGGAGATGGAGTAAAGGTACTCGTAAGGGTCCCAAAGGATCCAAAGAACCACAAGAAGTACTTCAAGGCACTTGAGAAGCATTACGGATGCGAGGAGTTTGATACCTCGTGCAAGAACATATCTAGGGTATGTTACGAGAGCTACGATCCTGATATATTTATAAACGAACTATCTTCCGTATGGGAAGAGATGGAGAAGGATGTTGAAATAAAGACAAAGATAAAGGCAACCATAAAGATATCCGACTCAAATGAGATCATACGTAGGCTATCTCTTTGGTGGAACAAGAGCTACGGGATGATACAGGGTCAGAGGAACAACAACCTATTCATCCTAGCATCCGCACTAAATGACTTCGGTGTGTCTAAGGATGACGCCATGTCAACATTAAACTCTTACGACTCATCTGGAGACATGTCTTCAGAGATACCTTTAATAGTAAGCAGTGCATACAAGAACACGTCGGCACATGGATCTAAGTTTTACGAGGACATAGACAAGACGGCAGACATAGTCACCAGTATAAAGAACGGTGTGTCTATAGATGTAATCAAGAAGAGCAATGAGGACGTTGATGTCGAGGAGGTCGCCAGGTCTGTAGACATGACCGAGTTTTGGACGAAGAGTAGCAGGGGAAAGATAGACCTGGTCCCTCATCTCTTTAGATTGTTTCTTCAGGACAATGGTTTCTACAAGTACTACCCAGTAGGTAGCAATAACTTTGTATTTGTTCGGATTATAGACAACACAATATCTGACGTCAATGAGGACATGATAAAGGACTTCGTTCTTGACTATCTTCTTGGCATCAACGATATGTCTGTATACAACTTCTTCGCACTCAATACAAAGTTCTTCCAGGAGACATTCCTAAACTACGTCTCAAGGATAGAGCCAAACTTCATGGTAGACACCAGCGACGAGGCCTATCTTTACTACAATAACTGTGCCGTAAAGGTGACGAGAGAGGATGTTGAGGTTATTTCATACAGGAACCTAAACGGTCATGTATGGGAGAATCAGAAGATCGACAGAGACTTTGTTAAGTCAGACTTTGAGGACTCTGAGTTCAGGTTCTTCATCAAGAATATATCTGGAGGTAGAGATGACAGCACTAGGTCTATGGAGTCAACCCTTGGATACCTGTTGCACTCACACAAGCCAGCCAGCTACTGCCCTGCGGTAATACTTAATGACGAGATTATATCTGACAATCCTGAGGGCGGTACTGGTAAGGGTATATTTGTCAAGTCAATAAGCCACATCAAGAAGATGGTTATCATAGATGGAAAGGGATTCTCATTCCAGAAGTCTTTCCCATACCAGAGGGTACAGGTGGACACGCAGACGCTTGTCTTTGACGACGTAGCTAAGAACTTTGACTTCGAGAGGCTGTTCTCCATAATCACTGAGGGCATAACGCTTGAGAAGAAGAACAAGGACGAGATACATATACCATTCGAGTACTCTCCGAAGATTGTGATAACTACAAACTACGCAATAAAAGGGGCAGGAAATAGCTTCGAGAGGCGTAAGTGGGATCTGGAGTTCAAGCAGTACTACACCAAGAGCTTCACACCTGAGAGCGACTTCGGTCACATGCTATTCAGTGAGTGGAGCGATATGGAGTGGGCTAGGTTTGACAACTACATGATCGACAACCTGCAGGTATACCTAAAGAACGGACTGATGGTCTGTGAGTTTAGGAACCTTAAGGTTCGTAAGTTTATAGCAGAGACCTGCTCAGACTTCTGGGAATGGTCAGACAGCGATGACAATCCATACACAGAGCTTGAGAGGTCAAGCTTTGGGATGGAGATGTTCAACAACTTTATAGAGCAGTACCCAGACTACGGTCCTTATGGTAAGTTTAAGCTTTCACACAGCAGGTTCTACAGATGGCTAGACAGCTATGGGCAGTTTAAGTACGACGACAAGCCTGTGGTCACAAGAAAGGCTCAGGGTAAATTTGTTGAGTTCATCAAGAAGGAGGAAGAGCAGGTTAAATTAAACTTTTAAGGTATGAAGCTAAGAGAATATCAGGTCGACATCTCTAAGAGGGGTGCCGACATATTAAGCAGACTCAATATATTATGCCTTGCGATGGAGGTACGCCTTGGTAAGACATACACATCTCTTGAGGTGTGCAGTCTTGTCGGGGCTACCAAGGTTTTGTTTCTGACAAAGAAGAAGGCCATATCCTCCATACAGTCAGACTATGACACGATGTCGCCTGGTTTTGAGATCACGATCATAAACTATGAGTCCATACACAAGCTTGAGGATGTAATGTTTGATGTGGTTATATGTGACGAGTCACACACCATGTCATCATTTCCAAAGCCAAGCATACGTACAAGACAGATCAGAAAGATGCTATCAATGAATGGTGCCAAGCTGATACTGATGACTGGAACCATAACTCCTGAGAGCTATAGCCAGATATATCACCAGTTCTATGTACACCCAGACAATCCGTTTAGGTTTTACAAGAACTTCTATGCATGGGCACAGGACTATGTAAATGTATTCCAGAAGAAGATAAATAGCTTCATGGTTAATGACTACTCAAGAGGTATAGAGAGAAAGATAATGTCTTCGGTATCTCCATACATGATCTCATACACGCAGAAGGAGGCAGGATTCTCTACAGATATAGAGGAGGAAACACTTTATGTAAGGATGCTAGACAGGACATACGCAATATGCGACAAGCTGTCTAAGGATCTGGTTGTGGAGGGTGATAAGGAGGTAATACTTGGCGAGACTCCAGCGAAGTTGATGCAGAAACTTCATCAGCTATACAGCGGAACTGTAAAGTTTGAGTCTGGCAATAGCATGACCATAGACAAGAGTAAGGCCATGTTTATACGTGACAGGTTCAGCGGCACAAAGATTGGAATCTTTTACAAGTTCAAGGAGGAACTTAAATGCCTTCAGTCTGTATTTGGTGACAGCCTGACGACAGACCTGGATGAATTTAATTCTACAGATCAGTCGATAGCCCTGCAGATCGTTTCAGGCCGTGAGGGAATATCTCTGAGGAATGCAAAGTACTTAGTGTTCTACAACATAGACTTCTCTGCCGTCAGCTACTGGCAGGCCAGGGACAGGATGACAACTATGGACAGGACATTCAACAAGGTGTTCTGGATATTTAGCGAGGGAGGCATAGAGGACAAGATATACAAGGCGGTAAAGAGGAAGAAGAGTTACACTACAAATATATTTAAAAAGGATTATGACGGACAAGGAGATTGAAAAAAAGATACACGGACTAAGGGAAGAGATCGTAGATATAAACATACAGATAAGCAGGCTCAGCCACGAGAAGAATTGTCTTATGTCAAGCGTAAGGTATTACGAGGACATGAGTCTTAATCAGATAGAGATAAAGTTTGACGATTGTGAAAAAGATGTTTAAACTTTTTGTTTTTTGTTTGTAGTTTGTTTATATTTGGTTCAAAGTTATGACCGAGCAGAAGATACAGGCAAAGCTGATAAAGAAACTTGAGGATGATGGATACTACGTCATAAAGCTTTCGGTGACAAACAAGCCAGGGATACCTGACCTTGTTGCGATACCAAGAGACTCAGACGCAGTATTTTACGAGGTAAAGAGGCCTGGTAAGAAGCCGAGACCTCTTCAGGTTTATAGAATAAAGGAATTAAACAGGCATGGGATTGAGGTACACGTATATGATGGAAGATCTGAATAAGTTGAGGCAGGTGAAGGACACTGTGTATACAGTTCCAAGGGTTGCTTTTGATGATAGTAATTTTAACATAAATTATGAAAAAACTTTAGACTTTTATGAAAAATTAACAAATTTAATTGAAGAGACTCCAAATGATCAGGAGTTAGGAAGTATAGTTAGGAATTTAATTTAAAACAAATAAAATGGTAGAGAAGGTATTAGAATTTATTGAGAATGACAAGTTAAACAGTAAGTCAAGACTAAGAGAGCTTGTGCACAAGAGGGTTTACCTGTACGCATTCCTTAGGAGCAATGGATACAAGCTTCAGGAGATAGGAAAGATGTTCAACAGGGATCACGCAACCGTTATACACGGGATAAACAACTTCAAGATATTCAAGAAGACTAAGGATCCTTTATTTGATATTGACACGATGGATTACAAGAAAGCCCTTGAAGGTGATGAGGGATCTATAGACCTAAAGAGGGATATCTTTGAGGATCTAAAGTCTTGCAATCAGTTCAGGGATCTTGACGTCATAAAGAAAAGGATAGAGAATGGAATGTACTAGGGGTGTATACTGCGTAGACATAGAGATTAATGCCAAGGCGATATCTATGAGGACAAAGATAAGACGGATACACAAGAAGTTTACATCTGTCCCTCTTGCACTGGATGACGACCTAAATCCAGTAAAGAAAGACTTCATAAACAGGTTTATAGATTCAAAAGTTATTAACATGTACAATGTTAATTACTCTATAACGAACAAGAAATACCTTTCAGGTCTATGTTACGACATTTAAAATAGATATATTTACAGGCATGAGCAATATAAACTATGTAAACTCTATAATGCACGAGGTCAACGAGCTGACTGACACTATATACGAGTCTCTTGTTGATAATGATACCAAGGAACTTAAGGGCAGCATACAGAGACTCATAAAGATACTTAAGGATATAGACAAGTCTCATGAGTCAGAATAACTCCAGGGTTTGTAACACATGCGGGATAGAGAAAGATATATCTAAATATCATTCGGCAGGTCAAAAGAACGGAATCAAATACCGCAGGAGGAAGTGCGGGTCATGCTATATGGAGGTTAAAAACAAATACAGAAAGAAAAACACAGACTGGTTCAAGGACTACAAGTCTAAGCTTAGTTGCACGTCTTGTGGATATTCAAAGGAGACCCACGAAAGATTCACAGAGAAGGCTCTAGAGTTTCATCACCACAAAGGAAACAAGCTCTTTAACGTGAGCGAGGCTGTCTTCTTTAGCGGAAGAGAGACGCTAATGAAAGAGATCTCAAAGTGTGTGGTCCTGTGCTCCAGGTGTCATACCGAGGAGCACTATTCCTAGCCTACCTTATCTTTCCAAATGTATTTTCAAATTTATCTATATGTTCCTTTGATTTATTTAGGTAATGTCTTTCGTAGTAGAAGTAACCTTTCTTAAGTACATTATTTCCCATTTTCGAGACGGAAAAAGATTTATTTAATTCTTCTAACTCTGGGGAGTCATTAGTAAGACTATTGCCATATCTTGAAAAAAGCCTAGCAGACATCATTTTAGGATCTCTTTCATATATTATGTCTGACATCTCTTTCATTACCTCATCACCCTTAAGATCTAATCTTATAGCGTATGATCCGTAGTATTGTCTTTCTTTTTGGTCCTCTATTTTATACTGGTCCAGTATATCATATAACTTTTTAAGTTCTTTCTTCGATTCAGATTTAGATCCATCTCTCATTAACTCTGTGTCTATATCTCTTTCTATAGTTTTCTTTATTTTGACCTTTGTAAGGTATGCATCTGTATCTATATTTTTTTCTTTCTGTTCAAGATCTTCTTCTTTTTTATACCTAAGTACGTTAGGATTAGTCGACCTCTTAAACTTTTTACCTAAGCTACTAAATACCCTTTCAATTCCGTTTTCAAACGTGTCTGAATTTTCTTTGAACTCATCATTACCCGTATCAAACAAACCGTTTGTTATCATGTAGAATATAGCTATACTGGGGTTGGTGTTTTCGTTTGTAATTATCTTCTCCACCGCCTTCTGCATACGTGCTGGAGAGGCATCTCCAAATATCGGTGATAAGATTCTATATACATCATCCACTTTGTCGCTGTATAGACCTTCTGCATATGGCTCTACCTTTTTATCTTTTTGATCGTAGAATATTTTTTGTCCTGTAAACGTATCCTCATTATATACGTATGTAAGTGCTGCAGATACACTAGGTATTCTTTTTACTATATTTTTAGGATCCATTGGAGCCGAAAGCTCGATTGACTTTTTGATAGATTCATTGTCTACATTGTAAGAAATGCCATAACTATTTAGGAGTGTCTTTGTCATAGCCTGCTCTGTAGCGGTTCCTAGTATAGATACAAGTGGTAGTTTCTTTATCCTATAGTACTCCCAGTTACCATCTTTATCTTTCTTTCCTGTAAATATGATGTGGTAGTTAGACTTCTCATATGGTGATATTGAGTCAAGAGTATCCTGTATATCATCCTCTTCCTCGTCGCTCATCCCTCTCAAAAGCATAGCTAATGAAGTCGCTGAAATTCCAGCCGTCATCAATCCATACTGCAAGACATTTGCAGCAAACCCTACTGGGTTTTTTCTTGCGTAGTCAATCGGTCTTCTAGTTCCCTGCATCGCTGCATTAAAGTATGGCATGAAGTTATCCATCTCCTTAACCCATGTCCCTCCCTGTGAGAAGTCTATCGTCTCCCTAGACTGTGCTGCTGCCTCGAACATTATATCCTCCATCTCCTGTTGATTTGGAGATCTTTCATTCTTCTTTTCAAAATTCTTTATCTCTGTATTCTTTACCTTCTCATATACGGCAAGCCTGAAAGACATCTCACCAGTCTCGCCAAGATATGACATAAACCTGGCATATGCAGCCAATCCTTTTTGAGCCTTGTTCAGTATTTTGTTCTTTATGTTTTGCTCTTGAATCATTCGTAAACCGTCTGAAGATAGAAAGTCCATCCCTCCACCATGCTCTAGAAATTCCATCTTTATCTTGTTGTAGTTTCCTGTGTTAGCCGTCTTTTTCATAAAGTTTTTTACAAAGTCGTAAGCAAGATTTATACCTCCAGCTGGCTTAAATCCTGAGTACACGTCTGAGAAAAGTGCTATATTCATAAAGTCGACAGCGGTGTTACCTACTATAAATAATGGGTTTCCTCCAGTGGCAAAGAATCTTAATATATTACCTCCAGTCAAAGATTTAGCGACCTTATGCATAGCCCCTCTTTTGTTTTTTACATCTAAAAGTCTTCTAGCAAATTCATCCTTCATCACTAAGTACTTCGGCTTCCCATCGGTGAAGTATTCTACCTTTCTAAAACCTGGAGGAACCTTTTTAAAAGTACCTTCCTTAATAAATTCATCTATAGATTTCTTATCCTCATTAGAAATAGACTCGTAACCTTGTGCGAACTCATTAAGCATTCTATTTTCAAATGACCTCCTTACTGCTATGTTTGTGTTTACAATTA
>Ga0233412_10001380_pt1 | contig 12755 bp, 18 predicted proteins | sample Na_anoxic_4_MG_FD_180667 | JGI IMG/M metagenome (GOLD analysis project Ga0233412, IMG submission 180667) | Seawater microbial communities from Saanich Inlet, British Columbia, Canada - Na_anoxic_4_MG | ecosystem: Environmental > Aquatic > Marine > Inlet | place: Canada: British Columbia... | reverse complement strand
ATATATTAATGTTATTTCTATAATAGTATTGTTAATAAATTGATAAAGTTATGATATGGCTGACCCCAACAATAATCGAGGACAGAGGTCAAAGACGTGTGACGTCATAGGTTGTGAAAAGAAAGGCAGAGTTCTTGCCAACCTAGGTGGAATACCGATTTGTTATTGTCCCACCCACAGAAAGAAATACGGTGAACGTATCATCAACGCATTAATTAACTCAGTATTTAATTACAAGTTAACTAATTTCCTTTCAGATGTTAAGAAGGATATTTTTATGAGTAAAGATTTTTTAAGTGAAGAATCTGCTAAAAAAATAAAAGCATACATTTTAACAAAAACAAAGGAACTAGAAGAACTTGAAGCTTATGCTGAAAAAAATGATATCAAAGGAATTGTAGAAGATTTAAATGACATCCCAGATACCGAGTAAAAATTTAATTAAAGGAGCTATAAGACGTATGTTTTCTAGGTCTCCTTTAGTTATTGAAGTATTGACCGAGTCGATACACCCTACAATAAAAGGACCACGTGGTGGTAAACAATATACTTGTGCCGAATGCAAACAAACTTTTGCAAATAAAGATGTACAAGTTGACCATACTAATCCTGTAGTAAGAATTAATGAAACAATACATGATTTAGATTATAATATGATTGTAGAACGTATATTTTGTAAGAAATCTAATCTAAAGGTTTTATGTAAACCATGTCATAAGTTGAAGACGGCAGAAGAGAGAAAGCAACGAAAACAGTGGAAATTAGATAATCTTACATAAAATTTATAAATACTAAGGTATTTATACTACTATGATGGTGAATACACCACTAAATAACTAAAACAATCCCTAATTCTAATAATTTTATCGTTAAGAAATTGGGATATATTCGGAGGAATATAATATGAAAAAAGAAACAATGAAAAAATTAAAGGCAGTAGGAATTGCCGCATCAATTATCGGAGCAGGAGCTTTAGGAGCAAATGTATTTCCAAAGGAAGTAGAAGTAGTTAATCCATTGAATACAAAGATGAATGCTGAATTAAATAGTTTAACAACAGAATTTGCATCAGTAGTTGATACAATATCAGTTCTTGATAAAGAAGTTGAACAATTAAAAGCAGAAGTTGATATCAATGCAGAAGAAATTGAATCAAAGGAAGCATTGATTGCTGAATTAACAGCTAATGCTACAAGAGATTCACAAGTTATTGCAGACTATAGAGGAATTGAAGCTGAAGTAGAAGCAGAAGATAATAGATATACATTTGAAGATGCATTCTTAAATAAAGCAATTGTAAAAACATTTTCAGACAGAGAACTTTCACAATTACAAGATAGTGAAATTGAATTCGATGGTGATGATTACGATGTTGAAGAAACTGTAAAAATCAAAGTTACACCATCTACTGACGTAAAAGATGCAGAAGGTAAAACTTATTTGTCAATTGAAGCATTAGATGTTGAATATACATATACTGTTGATTCAAAATTAAATACATCAGATATTTCAGAAGATGAAACATTAAAAATAAATCTTTTAGGAAAAGATATTGAAATATCTAAATGGGATAATAACGAAATCACATTAACAACTGGAGATAAGTATAGCTTCAAAAATGGAGAAATGCAATCTATCGAAGGAAAAGATGTAAGACTAGTATCAATCGGAGACGACGTAGCTATGTTTACTGTTAATGGTGAAATGGTTACTATCAGTGAAGGAGAAGATGAAGTAGTTAATGGTATGAAAATATATCTTGATAAAGCTGTAACATTTATTGATGACAGTGGATATGCAAAAATTATTGTAGGAGATAGTATCGAAACAACAATTGAAGATGGCGATGAATATGCAGACGATTCTGAATATGAATATGTTATTACTAGTAATACTATCGGAGTAAAATTAGTAGAAGCACATACAGAATTAGATGATGATTTTAATGCATTAGCTGTTGGTGATTCAATTGTTCTACCAGAAGACTTTGTTAAAATAACATTTGCAGATATCTTAGAACAAGATACAGAATCATATGATTTTGATATATCTAAAAACCTTTTAAGAGTAAGAGGAAACTTTGTATCTGGTATTAATGACTATGATAAAATATACGTAGGAAATAATACTATTTATGATGAAGATATGGAAGTAATTGGAACAACAATTGATCTAGCTGATACTGACTTAGAGTTAGAAGCAAAAAATTCAATCGTAAAAATTGGTAATATTAAAATTGCAGAAGATATTTCAGATATCAAAGTAGCAAATGATAGTATTGCAAATGAGGAAGATGACGTAACTAACAATTATGGAGTAGTTATTAATAATCCAGAAGATGCAGTTGAAGACCAAAAACTTAGAATAACTGTTCCAGAAGAACAAGCGGAAGTTATTGTAACAGTTGAATAGGGTTTCCCTATTTATTTTTTTATTTTATTTTATTATTTCTTTGTCACTGAAACGTGATGACAAAAGTTTTATATATCATTCTAAATTAAATATTATTAGTGAACCTTTATGGGATATAAGAGAAAAAAAATAACGAAGAAAGAAGAATTAGAAGTATTAAGGTTAAGTCCTTCAAGTATAAATACGTTCTACCAATGCCCTAAAAAATTCTATAAAATATATATAGAAGCTTTAGAGCAAGTTGATAGTTTAGTACTTACTAGAGGAACTGCTGTTCATGCAGTCTTAGAAGATATTATGAAACAACGATGGGTTCCAGCTGGAGAGAAATTCAGAACAAGTATGGAAAAGAAATCTATGGATTTATTTGAAATGCATTGGAAAAAAAGCTGTGAACCATTTTCAGATGATGATAATTATGATGTATCAAAAGCTGAATGTAAATTTATTGTAGAAAGATTTATTAAAAGATTCTGTGATAATATACAAAATGGAATTAATATAGGAAAGTTTCAAAATGAAACTCAAGGATATTATTTCACAAGACCTTCATTCAAAGAATTGTGGTTAGATGACCAGTACAAAATTAAGATGAATGAAAAATTTAAAAAGGTCGAACAAAAAGATAAGATACCAATAGAAAATAGTTTAAATGTAGGTGGGTTTATTGATGCAGTTCAAAAGAACTTTGATAATGAACTTATGCTAATAGATTATAAAACTAGCAATAAATATAAAAATGCTTTATCAGAAGATTATGTTAGACAATTAAGTATCTACGCTTATTTGTGGAGAAAACAAACTGGTAAAATGCCAAACTATGTTGCAATAAATTATTTAAAATTTGATGAAAGTTTTTATATATTAGTTACATCAGATTTAATAAATAAAGCTACTGCAGATATAAAAACCATGAGAAGTAGATTAGTCGAATGGGGAATGGATGAATCACAATATTACAAGAAAGAAGGTAAGTTATGTGAATATTGTGTAAACTATGAAAAGTGTATGGAAAATGGACAAGATTAGAATTATGTTTTATGCGGACGCTTACAATGCAACTTCTGGTTATTCAAAAGTTGCAAGAGAATTAGCAAACAGAATACAAGCAGATGATAGATTTGAAGTTATATTTCAAGAGCTTGTTACAAATCAGCCAATGACTATTGTAAATGGGGTAACTTTGTTACCAGCATTTATACCTAGAAATGAAAAAGCTTTTATGAATGTTTTAATTAACAACATAAGAATTTTTGCACCTGATATATTATTTCCTATTAGTGATGTTTTCTTATTGCATAGGGATGGGATGAATAGAGTTAATTTCAGCGGAGTTAAACTACTTCCTTATTTAATGATAGATAGTGATAATCTACCAGATGTAGCAGATACTATATTAGATAATGCATCATTTGTTGTAACTGGTTCAGAACATGGAAAGAATATGTTAGCATCTGGCGGATTTGATTCACAGGTACTATTTCACGGTGTAGATTTTGAAAGTTATAAGCCTATTAAAAAATCTGAACAGGAAGCATTAAGAGATGAATTAGGAATTCCTAAAGATAAGAAATTATTCTTAACTGTAGGAAGAAATTTCATTAGAAAAAGGCATATGAGATTAATTGAAGCTATAGCTAGATACAATAAAGCACATCCAGATAATGATTCTTATTTCTTATTTCATATAGGAAATCAAGACGATACTGTATGGAATATACCAAACTTTATTGAAATGCAAGAAGCTAAATATGATGTATCTTTAAGTAATTTAAAACTTACAGAAGAACATAGTACTGGTACAGGAATATCTGAACAGAGTATGGTTAAAATGTATCAAGCTTGTGATTATTATATTACAGCTTCCGCAGGAGAAGGATTTGGTTTTCCTATTGTAGAATCAATGGCGTGTGGCAAAGTTGTAGTAGCTCCTGACAATACAACTCATAAAGCTTTCTTGGCAGAAGATAGAGGTATCTTAGTTGGGAATGAGGGATTTGTAAATACAGGTTATGGTACATCATGTCCAGTAGTGGATATTGATAAATTAGCACAGGAGATATATAATGTATCAAATATGTCACCACAAGAGTATAGTAAAAAATCATCAGCTTCATTAGCTTATGTTAGACAAAACTGTAATTGGGATATTATTGCAGAAGAATTAAAAGAAGTATTTTTAAAAAATATTTAAACGAGGTAATAAAAAATGGCAACAAAAATAATTGAAAAAGACAAAAGATATATGGTACAGTTTCCAGAAGGAACTTCATCAGAAAAACAAGCAGAATATATGGGAAAAGTTCAAGAGAAATTAAAATCAGAACAATTCGTAGTAATTGACCCTAAGATTAAACTGTATGACCCTGTAGAAAGAGAAGAAGTACAAGTTAAGGAAGACCCTAAAACTCCTGTAAAAGAACCTGTGAATGTAGATAACACTAATAAACCTGCAGACGTTCCTACTGATAATGGTGCTTCTGATAACGATAAAAAAGCAGAGACAGACGGGAATACTCCTTCTGAAGATACAAAAACAGAATCTAAAACCGAAGATAATAAAGTTGAAGAAACTAAGGTTGATAATAAAGTTACTATCGAGAAAGTTGAAGTACCTGCTCCCCAAAAGGAAGAAAACATTCTTATTGATGAAAGTTTAGGACGTGAAGGAAATGTCGACGAAGAATAAGGACTTAGTCCTTAACTTCATTTGTCCGGTATGTAAAAAAGAAATTGAAATACCAGATGAGACAGATGAATTTACAGAGCTAGATGTTACTTTTGATTATGACAATAAACAATTCTATCACGTATCTTGTATAGAAATTACTAAAGAGACTACTAAGGATGGAAGTTAAAGTTTCATTAACGGAAGGTTGTAGTGCTAAATGTGAAAGTTGTTTATGTCATAAGATTAAGAATCCTAGATATATGACTTTCGAAACTTGGAAAAGAATTATTTCCCAAGTAGTTGAGCATAGACATATGATAAATAAGTTTCATTTTTACTCTATTGGAGAAAGTTTATTACATCCAGATTTTCAAAAGTTTATAGATTATGCACATAAACATTTTAAGGGAACAAATATAGCAACAGTATTAATTACTAACGGTAGTATTGATTTAACTAAATATGATTTATCTAAAGTAAAAGAAGTAATTGTTAGTTTTAACGCATATACAAAAGAAGTATATGAAAGAACTATTAAATTATCTTGGGATAATGGTCTAAAAAATATTAAAAAAGCTGCTGAGTTATATCCGGTTCAAGTACATGTTCTTAATTTTAATAATGAACAAATTGAAGATATGGAAAATGAATTATTTAATTTAAAAGATAATGAAAATATTAGAATAAGAATAAGTAGTAAAGTTGATAATCAATGTGGTGAATTTTATGAATCAAAAGATGATATTAAAAGAATACCTTGTTCATATATTCATGTGGTATTTTGTTTTAATCCTAATGGAGATTTACTAAGATGCGCACACGATTTTCATGATAGTACTATTTATGGAAATATTAAAGATAAGAGTTTGCAGGATTTTATAAAAGACAAAGCAGTTGATTTACAGAACCATATTAATAGAAATTATGAAGGTATTTGTAAAGATTGTAATTTTAATGTTAATGTAAACGAAGCACAATTTTTGAGATGGTTATAATGGAAGAAATAAAAAAAATATTATATGTAACACCCTTATTTACTAAGGAAGGAATAACAAAGGCAGCAAGAGATTATGTTAAAGCTTTAAAGACAGACTATTCAATAATGACTAGTGATTATAATTTTAATCCTACATTTGGTCTTAAAGAAGAAGATATATATAATCCTATTAATGTAACACAACCCGATTATGTAACAATAATGAATACTAGACCTGAACAATGGTTTGCATTTTCTTACAATAGCATGTTTGGATATCATGTATTAGAAGGAGATGTTTGGCCAGAGACTCAAGTTAAAGGTATAAATCATAGTGCAGTAAAATGTCTTATGGTTCCATCTACAAGATGTAAAGATGTTGCTACAAAATCCGGTGTAACAAAACCTATTGAAGTTATCCCTCACATTATTTCAGATAAATTTGTATGTAATGATACATCTAATCCAGAAAAAATGACATTCTTATTTTCGGGTGCAATATTCGGAATTAGAAAAGAAGATAGAAAAGGTTTGGATTTAGTTCTTGAAGCATGGAAAAATTTTGAAGATGATGACAATAAAGAATTAATATTAAAGGTTAACACTTTTTATGCAGAAAATATGTATGCAGCTCAAGGTAAGAAATTTAATTTAAATGAATATTTAGCAACTTTATATCAAAAAGAATTACCTCAAAATATGAAATTATTAAGTATAAATTTATCTGATGATGCATTAACAATGATGTATAATAATGTTGATTGTGTACTGTCACCAACAAGAGGTGAAGGATTTGGATTAATACCTTTTGAAGCTTTAGCGTGCGGAGTACCATGTATTGTAACAGAAGGTTTAGGTTGTGATGAATATCTTAATGTAGCTAAAAAAGGCTTTTTGAAGATTAAACAAAAAGGTTTATGTCCAGCTGAAAATAGATATCCATATCTTGAAGGAGAAAAACAATCTAATTGGGTTGAACCAGATGTAGAACATTTTAAGGAACAAATGAAAGAATTTGCCAACAATGAAGAAAAATATAGGGCTGAAGCTTTAGAAGCTTCGAAGATTATACACGAAAACTTTAATGAAAAAGTAATTGCAGAAAAGTTTAAAAAAGTGTTTAATAGTTATGCCTGAAATTTGAACGATTTTTTGAGCCATACCAAACTACCTTTTTTCAATAAACGTTGAAATATAGGGTAATTTGGTACCTTAAAATCGATTTTAACCAACTATCTTAATTGCATATTATTCCATTATTATTATCTACATATAAGCTTTCATATTATTAATAATATGTAAACTATTATAAAAGGATATCCAATATATTATTATATATATTATACTATATATCTATATACTTATATTGTAAACAATATATAAGCTTATATATATGTAGATTATTACTATAATAAAATATATAAATAAGTGTATTAATCTGATTAGTATGCGAGGTGCAATCTATCAGACAGGCTGATGCCAGATTCGCAGCCATTTTAGGGCTGGACGGTTTGGCTCAAGCAGGACTTATGCCCGTTGACCAAGCAATATACTACAAAACCTCAAGACGAAACATTTGGTGTGAATCTTGTGGAGAACATATTCATTATCACTACATCGAAGGAACAACAGCAATTATTTGTATGCATTGTAAATATAGACATTGTATAATATTTGCAGAAAATAATCAGATTCCACCAGAAGATTGGAATAATATTCAGCAACATAATCACTTTCCACCAATGACAGGAAATGAAAAGGCACAAGTAGTAACTTGGCAATCATTATATACCTATGGTGGATATAAGCAAGAAACTTGGCAAACAAGTAAATCTGAAGCGAGAAAGAAACGATGAGCTATGAATGTATGTACTGTGGATTATCTTTAGATAATAAAGATTGGTTTTCTGAATTTATGGATCGAAAACATTATAAAGTAACTACGTGTGATTGTGGTAAAGACCATAGACTTACTTTCTTTGATGGTTCTGGTCATGATAGTTTTAATGAAGAAAAGAGTTTAGAATTGATAATACAAACAGTAAGATTTGATACAAGGTACGTATAATGTTAAACGATATGTTTTTTAGAAAATTACAAAAATTAATTAATGAATCTAGATTAACTACTAATGAGTTATTCCAAGTTAAATGTCATTTAGAAAGACAATATAATAAAAATTTGACTGAAGAAACTTTGATAAGATTAATTGATAATGTTGGTACAAAAAATAAAGAAAAAAAAGAAATTGTTTCTTTAGATATTTAATTAAATTTAAAATCTAAACCTTGTGCTGTAAATACTCTTATTACTAAATTACATACTCCTAATATAGTTAATGCTTGACCTGCTGTTAACATAGCACCAACTCCTGTTAAAAGAGCTCCTAATATAGCTAATATATTTATTACCACAGTTTTACTTTTATACCATTTTTTTGGTTCTTCTGTCATTTTTAACCTCTTAAGTCAATATTCCGAACTTGATATATGCCTCTTCCGTAATAAACAATCTTTCCTTCTGTTACTTCATAATGCATATAATCTTCTGCTAATTGTTTACCAGCATATAATTGTTCTATTGCTTTTTTATTATAATTTCTTGTTGCTTTAATTTCAATTGGGATTGCAGTTCTATCATGCATACCCACTACTAAATCACACAGTTTATGTAATTGTATACTATTGTCAATATACCAAACACCCTCTGGAATAATCCAAGATGTGTTTCGTTTATTTAAGCCTACAATACCTATGTTATTTACAATATCCTCAAGACATTTAGTATGTCGGGATCTACCCATGTAATTTATATGAACCTGATGAATTAAATCTAAACCATTCCTTTTCTCCATTGTAATAAAAATCACAATCGAAATATGGTCTATCTAAATACCATGTGTTTTTTGGATAATAACATCCGTCAATAGGATACATTACTCCATTATTTGCAATATATGTGACATAAGCATGTCCACCACCTACTACATTTCCACATGTACAAAATAATCTGTTATCTGGAATTCCAGCTTCTGCAGCTGTTAAATATATCATAAGCATAAAACCATCACAATCATCTTTTCCTTTTTCTAAGATTTCATCTGCTGTGGCCCAATATTCATTTTTACCATAATTAGATTGGTCACCAACATATGTTAAATGACCGTCTTTATATTGTCTTTTATCTGTCCAATATTTTACAATTTTTTTCATTGTAACATCATGATTACCAGTTGTTGATTTAAGAGTGTTTGCTATTTGACAAACTTCTTCATTCCCTCTTTGAGAATTAACCCATCTTTGTAAATGAACACTTCGTCTAAATTTGGAATCTATCATATAATAAAAAACTTTATTTAATAAAGAACGTTTGTATAATATTGAATAAATATCTACATTCTTAGATTTTGCATATTCCTGTAACTTTCGTGATATTATCATCTTTAATTTAACTAGACTTATAAACGTGCATACTACTTCCAGTATTGAAATTCCCTGCACTGCCACTAAATGATATTTTATCAAGAGTAAAAGAACCTCCGTAACGTCCTCCTCCAGAAGCCATACATGAATTGTTTCCACTTGATATAGTATATGTAAAATTATAATACCCATTTGAATCTTTTATTAAAAACATGGTAAGCATATATGTACCTGCACCGTTTGTAGTACACATACGGTTTGAACCAGAGACTCCACCTGCAGTTGCAGCAATCATTTGTACATATGCTATTGTTGGATTAAATGAAGTTGAAGCTGAGTTTTGTAAAGAAAAATCTATTTGTCTCTGTCCACTATTTAATACATGTAAAATTACATCTATCCTAAAACATTCCCCTACTGCCAAGTCTTCTCCTATTGTAAAATCTGCAGATGCAGCAGAAGATGTTGTAGTACTACTTGCTATCAATCCATATTTATCATGCACTGCTTTAGCAGAAGGATATTCAGTATCTAAACTACCACTATCTATGTCTTGTGTAATGTTCACTTTTAGTTCACATTGTGTAAAGTTATCATTTACTTCACTTGATTTTGCTAATGTTCCTGGTGAAAAAGTTGTTAATGCCATTTTTAAGACCTCTTATATACGTTAATAAAGCAACCTGTCAAGATTGTATTGTTTCCTTCTCCTCTCATTCTTATAGTTTCCAATGTAAATGAATTAGCAAATCGTCCTCCACCTGAATGTCTAAAATTCCCAGTATTATATGATTGAAAATTGTAAATATAGTATGAATTTCTTGTTCTTGTGATTGTTATTGTTCCACTAGAACTTTGATTTGTATCCCCGAATCCTATGACTCCATTACTAGCTTGATATTGTCCTGCTACAGATGTTCCAGACTGATGTACTTGATTTGATGCTGCAGTATATGTGGTAGAAGAACTTAATAACTCTAAAAAGTAATATTTCTGTCCACCATCATTCACTCCAATATCATAATCTATAACGTATGTTTCTCCTAATGCTAATGCAGGGACTGTCACATCCATAGTTGAACCAGTTGTATGTGTGACACTTGCTACTTGTTTGTATTTATCATACACTGCTTTAGCTGATGGATATTCATCTACAGTACTACCTGAATCTATATCTTGTGTTAAATTATCTACACATTCTGTTTTATTGAATGTATCTTTTAAGTCACTACCAAGTAATACATCTCCATCTACCCAGTAATCTGACCCGCCTAATCCTATATTTTTAATTGCCATATTATTATATTCCTCTCTTTATTTATAAATTTTATGTTATATTATATTTTACTTCAACATATGTTAATGAACATGTACCTGCACTTACCGCTTTCCATCTTAAGTCAGTTCCAGTATTTGTAAATGTATGTAAACTACTTAAATTAACTTCTTCCCAATTAGTTCCTCCATTAGCTGACATATAAAAAGTTAAATTATTATAATCTGTTCCTTTTGCAGTCATTATTGCATTTGTTACAGTATCTCCATTTAAATAAATCGATGTTGATAATACAAATTCTCCATTTGTAAAACTACAAATATCTGTTCCCCAATCAGCTGTAGTAGTATCATCTTTAAATCTTTCATTCCAAAATCCTTCTGGAAATAAATTATGTGCATTACTTACACCAATTGTTTCAAAATCACTTGCAGTACTTCCTAGTTTAGATGTTCCTAATACACCTGCTTCTACATGTCCAATAATAAAAGTTGATATTGCAACATCGGCCCATTTACCAGTGTCCCATAAACCAAATGATGAATGGTCCCACATTAAAGCTTCTCCCGCTATATTTTGATGACTTTCTACTTTTCTACAATCCCATATTTCTAAGTCATCATAATGTAAAGGATTAAGAGTAGTAAAACCAATACTCTTTCGCCCAATTTGAGCAACTGCATTACCAAGTTTTTTACTTTGGTTTGCAATGTGATTAACCATATCGAATGCCATTTTATTTCTTTAAATTATAGTCAACATCTTCTTTAAATTCTAAAGTTGTTGTCCATCCTCCTGATAATGTATGTGTAACAGAAATTAATCTTAATGGTTTATTAAAATTATCCATAGAAGGTATTTTAATATTTATCATACTATTTGGTATATATTCTAAAGTACCTTGTTCTAATTCAACTCCACATTTGTAAATAGGGTCTCCAGCATATTTAACAACGTTATCACCACGTTTTACACCATCTAATTTTGTAACTCTTCTGAAGTAATTTCTATATTCCGTTCTATTGTCCGCTTCATTTCCTTCATTAATTTGTGTAGTACCTGCAACATATGCCCAATCACCATTAGGATCTACTCCACCAGTTTGAACTGTCCACGGATAAGCACTAGGATAATTATCATCATCTATTTTCTTACCGACATTATCTCCACCAGTTATCGTATCACCATCTTCATTAACTCTATCACCGCTTTCAATTTCTATGCCACGAATAGAATCAGCAATATCAGTTCTGGCAATATATTTCCAACGAGCTCCATTGAGCCCCATACTAGATGAGTTAAATGATAAGGCTAAAATTCCATTTTGATTTGGGTCAGTACCACAATTAACTATAACAGCATTTACTACTTCATCCACATCTTTTGAAGGAGTAAATAATGTATGGTCATATTCATTAATAGTAATATCACTACCAACTGCATCAGTAGCTATACCGAAAGTTTTAGGTTCCCAATGAAGATTATTATCTTGGTCAACTGTAGCAATATAAACACCACCTTCATCATCTTCTGTATATTTAGGTGTAGAAATATCTTCTAAGTGGTCAATAAATGGTTTATATGTTTCTGTAAAAATAGCATCACCAAATATATATTCTGAATCCATAGTAGTAGCATATTCTGTTTTAAGATCTCCACTACCATCTGTTTTATATGCTCCATATTTATAAGCTCTTACATAACCAGTTTGTCCCGATACAGGATTACCATCTACATCATAAGCTCCTTTTGTACCAGGAGTTGATAAACCACTATAGTCTTTATATGCATATACAATATCATTAGGATTATAATTTCTAATTTTTAATATACTATCTACAATCATATTCGGTACTTTCTCCCCATCATTATAAGGAGCGAACATAAAACTATTTAATAATACTTCTGTTCTATTAAAACACTTAAAAACAAATGTCCCTATATTTTCACTAGAAGTATATGAAAAACTTTTAACGTAACAAACCAAAACTAAATGGT
>Ga0233412_10001379_pt1 | contig 12759 bp, 14 predicted proteins | sample Na_anoxic_4_MG_FD_180667 | JGI IMG/M metagenome (GOLD analysis project Ga0233412, IMG submission 180667) | Seawater microbial communities from Saanich Inlet, British Columbia, Canada - Na_anoxic_4_MG | ecosystem: Environmental > Aquatic > Marine > Inlet | place: Canada: British Columbia... | reverse complement strand
ATACATCCATAGTGCTGAGTAACAGCAAATGCCCCATCTATTCCTTGAGCAATCATTTTGGCAACCGGTTCGCTACAATCGGCTGCTGCCATCACTAAAAGTATATTTCTGATTCCAACCAAGCCACCTGGCCTCTCATATCCATAAAATTCCATCAATTATTCCTCCTCTCTGTACCACACTTCAGGCATTTGCATACGATTGCTCATCACATTATGGACGTGGACATGGTCACCAAGCCCTATATCCTGACTTGCGTTGCCAATTACCTGTCCATATTTCAAGACCTGATCGCCTTTCCTAATCTGTTTCACGGCGATCTTGTGACCGGATGGTATGGCCTTCTCTGGCGTAAGCTCTTTGAATACCTCCTGTGAGGGTAAAATCACGCTGACGAGAGTTATTTTATCCAATTCCTCTAATGCAGTAGCCACATTATCCTTTGCGTTCATCATGAGTGCTCTTTTCATAGTCTCACCTAATAAAAATATTTACTTAACGCATGGTAGATGGAAGCCATATTACAATTTGTGGAAAAAGGAAAAGGATCATGAGAGTCAAGATATCCATGATCAGGAAGGGGATACATCCCCTAAAGATCGTACCTATCTCCACTTCTGGTAAAATCCCCTTAATGACGTATACATTGAGCCCAAGGGGTGGTGTAATGAGTGATACCTCGATGAGCTTAGTTACCAATATTCCAAACCAAATGCCGCTGAACCCCAGTGACTTCACCACAGGAAATAATATCGGTAATGTTAGAAACAACAATGATACTGTATCTAAAAACATACCCAATGGAAGGTATACTAATAATAGCATAACCAAAATCACATTGGGATGCATATTCAGGCTTGTTAGATAGGTCACGAGTACTCTGGGAATTCCGGATACGGTGAGTCCCAGTGTAAAAAAGTGGGCGCATATTACAATCGTGAAAAACATACAAGTAACTTTCGCAGTCTCTGTTAACCCCTCTCTAAGCGATTGAAAGCGAGACTTAGACTTCACCAAAAGTAAAATCAGGGCCACACCTGCGCCAAAGGCTCCGGCTTCCGTTGGTGTAAAAATGCCAGTGTAAATGCCTCCCATTACCACACCGAATATAAGAACGGCACCGTATCCATTCCTCAGGGACGCAATACGAACTCTCCAACTGACCCTAACGTCAGTAGAGGGGGCGATGTTAGGTTTAATGCTGCACCATATATATATGCCCACCATATATATGAATGCGGAAAGTAAGCCCGGCAACAGACCAGCAATCAGGAGCCTGCCTATTGATTCCTCAGTTATAATTCCATAGATAACAAGTATCCCGCTGGGTGGAATCATCACCGACAGTGTGCCTCCACCTGCAACGCATCCCGCAGCCATTTCCATGCTGTATTTGTAACGTCGCATCTCCGGTATGGCCAGCTTTCCCATGGTCGCGGCTGCTGCAATACTGGAACCAGATGTAGCCCCAAAAATGCTACAGGCAATGATCGTAGCCATTGCCAAGCCGCCTTTTATCCTTCCTACCCAATAATTGGCTATGGTGAAAGCATCCTGATTTATGCCTGCTGAATAGGAAAGCATTCCCATGAGAATAAACAATGGGAGCACTACATATAACCAGCTTGCGCTGGTATTGAAAGGAGTTGTTGATAAAAACCCATATGTCGTGTCCCAACCGGTTACCATATAAATGCATATGGCACCGGAAATACCCAGTGAAAAGGCGATGGGAAGACCAATCGAGAGAAGCACCAACAGCAATATGATCATCAGTACGCCGGCTGTTAGGGGTTCCATTAAAATTCCTTACTTTTTCCTAATGGTGGCTTTTGCGCAATCTTATCCTTTGCCGTTTTATATGAAGAGATATGTACGAATTCACTGCCAATATCGATAAGAAGCTGGATGCAGAGTAGGGCTGCCCCAAATGCTGCTAAAATTTTTCCCGGCCAGAGAGGGAATTTTTTTACCCCCCATAGATTTTCTCCTATCATCACTGAATTAATGGCCTCTGCAGTGCCGCCAATCGTGATTGCCAAGAAGAAGATAAATCCAAGGGCCCAGCATATTATATTAAGGATTCCTTGCGAATTGGGGCTTGTTTTTGAAATAAGGATCTCGACGCGTACATGACCGCGTTGTGATTGGGCCCATGCTAAGCTCAAAAATACGATGGCAGACATGAGAAGCATATTGAGTTCCAATGTTCCATAAAGAGGTTTGTTGAAGAAATATCTTCCAATGCTATCTGGTACAATAGTGCACACCATGAGGAATATACAGATACTGGCAACAATGCCTGCCATATATCTAACCGTTCTATAGAGGCTGCTTATCAAATGTAATGCTTTTTTGTTATTCAAGGAGACTTTCCCAATATTTTTAAACAATTAGTCTTATGTACTGAGTATACAAGGTGCACCCCAGGTAAACGCAAAGGTTATGTGCCTCCCTTAATGTCTTGAGGCGCACCTTGGTAGTGTTTCACATTCCGACTGAAATAATACTCTTCTGCTTAGAGTTCTTTTTTAGTGTTCCGCACCATATCTCTCTGCAAAGACTTGGTAGGCACTCTTGTAGGTGCTTCTTTTGTTTTCCTCACTGATGAGTTCCTTCCATTTGTTGAATATGTAAGCACCGTTAAGTCCCTTCGCTTTTTTGTCATTTACCCATTTCTCCCAGAGCTTAGGACCGGCAGCTTCCCTCCACCTGGCCTTTTCCTCATCGGTAAGTATGACAACTTTTGCACCTCCTTTGTGCGCTTTGTCAACCATTTGACCTTCAACCTTTTGGTAAAGTGCCACATGTTTGTCTATGGCCTCTTTTGCTACTTGTGTCATAATCTTTTGGATATCAGAAGGAAGCGTGTCCCATTTTTTCTTGTTTATTACGAAAAACATACCACCGAACTGACCCATCCCGGTGTCGTGCATATAGGGAGCCACCTCGTATAAGTGAAACATTGATGCCAAAGTAAAGTCAGTTAGTGAATAACCATCAATAACACCTTTATCCAGGCCGTCATATACTTCACCTAAGGATAGGCCAACTGGAGTAGCGCCCAGTATCTTGAGAGCATCAGCAGTCATGGCCATGGCACGAATTCTCTTATTTTTTAGCAAGGCAATGCTATTAATCTTTTTCCTGTCTCCTAATATGTTGGAAGACACAGGAATTTCCACCAGGAAATGCACATTGTTTTTGGTGAATTCTTGGATGAGCAGGGGTTCTGTAGTGAACAGCTCATAGCAGGCCCTGAGATAGGAATCCATTTTGTCGGTCATAAACAGAAGCGTCTGGACCATGGAGAGCGGATGCCTGTCAGCAGTATAGGCATCTGGACATATCGTAAGATCACACATACCACGTCCACATCCTGGAAGAGATTCAGCACCTTTGAGCAATGTGCCATTATAATACGTGGTGAATTTAACACGATCATTCGTTCTCTTGGTCACCTCATCCATCCAAAATTGGCACGTAAGATTATTGGTGAAATTTTCCTTAAGATAGCTTGAGAATACCAGTTTTATTTGCTTTTCAGCAGATTCAGCGTAAGTTACTAATAATGGTAATGCTACCATCATGAAGGTTACGCTAATGACAATCATCACCCTTGAAAATGCATTCTTTTTCAACATTGTTATCCCTCCTTCTTGTTATTAGTTTTAATACAGTCAAATAAAATCAACCTTTTTGCCTGACTCACCTCCTTTCATCCTTATACTTATAGATTTACATATGGGGACCGATGTTCCATATGCTGATCATGCCGTAACTTGATCTCTCTGATTTGGTTGCTTTGCCCGAGGCTACATTTAAAAGTTCTTGGAAAACCCTTTCTCCAGCCTCCTCTAACGTTAATTCCCCTTTAATGATGCGACTAACATCAATGTCGATATGGTCTTTTAAACGTTTCGCTGTACGAGGATTTCCCGTGACCTTTATAACGGGAGAAATAAGAGATCCCGCTGGTGATCCCCCACCAGTGGGAAAAATGATGATCTGGGCCCCTGTTCCGCTGAGTCCTGTTAAGGCCTCTGGAGTACGACCTGGGCCATCCATGAAGTATAAACCTTTTCCCTTGGGGATTCCACCATAGCCAAGCACTCCTTGCAGTGTTTTTCCACCACCTTTTTTAATGGCCCCGAGGGATTTCTCCTCAATCGTTGTGATTCCCCCGGCAATATTGCCTGGAGCGGGGTTTGCACCGCGAATATCCATACCTGAAGCCTTGACCCTCTCTTCGCACTCCTTGACCACGCGATATAAATCCTGCTCTACCTCAGGGGTTGCTGCCCTTTTCGCAAGGATATGTTCTGCGCCAATGACTTCTGGTGTTTCTCCGAAAACGACCGTTCCTCCGGATTCAATAATCATATCAGCGACAACTCCGATAGCTGGATTTGATGCGATTCCTGATGTGGTATCCGTCAGCCCACACTTGACGCCGAGCGTGAGTGCATCCAAGCCGCAGGAAACTCGTGTCATTTGAGAGGCGTCGCTGATCATCTGTTCTAAAAATTTCGCTCCCTTGTGAAGGGCTGCCATGAGCCCGCCTTCCTCGAGTACCATAAGATACTCCACCGGTTTTTTGGTCTTGGATATCTCCTCAGCAAGATATTCAGCAGTGATCGATTCGCACCCCATCCCTATGACCAGCACTGCAGCAATGTTGGGATTTTTTCCAATCCCCATAAGTGCGCGGGCACTCTGCTCTTTATCGTCCCCCAATTGTGCACAACCCTGCCGATGCGTGAGAAGAAGCGCATTGGGATACAGGTGTGCCAGCTTTTGCGATACATCATTGGCGCAGCCCACCGAGCTGAGAATCGCCACATGATTCCTGAATCCAACGGATCCGTCGGGCCTTACATACCCTGATAGCTTCATTTTATTCCTCTCTTTTATATGGATTACTCAATGTGGAGTTATTTATTTCCTATGCCAGATCTCCCCTTCCTCTCAGGCTTTCCACGTTGTGCACGTGCACGTACTGTCCTTCGCCGATATCCTGGGTTGTCTGGCCGATGACCTCACCGTACTTCACCACATTTTGGCCTTTGTTAATCGTCTTCATAGCGAATTTATGACCAAATTGAATACTTTCCTGTACCTTGGTCTCAGTGGTTTTATCACCCATCATAACCTGAACCACATCATTCGCATCGACATCGGCTAAGAGCGTGGCCACATTATCCTTTAAATCAATAACAATCGCCTTTTTCATTTTAGATTCCTCTCTTTCGTTGATGTCATTTGCCTGTACACTAAAGGGAAGGGCCATCGATCTGGATAAGCAACGGCTCCTCATAGGTTCCCCTCTCATAAATAGTTTGTTTTTGTCCCGAAGCTACGCTTACTAACTCTTGGAGGAGTCTTTCACTTGCTTGGTTTATGGTTTCCCCGGCCTCAATCACGCTCCCCACGTAGATATCGATAAGGTCTTTTCTCTTCTCATACCCATCTGGATTTCCTGACATCTTGATAACGGGCATGAGGGGAAATCGTGCAGGTGCTGCCGGCAACATTGGGAGCAGTGAGGGCAGGCCACCCCCCATCGAGAAGATCATCAATTGACATCCGGTGGCAGCAATTCCCACCAAAAGCTCGGCAGTTCGTGCCGGCCCATCCATAAAGTAAAGACCCTTCCCTGATGGTCGTTCCCCATATTTCAGGACACCTTGCAAGGGAGCACTTCCTGCCTTTATTATGGCACCAAGCGATTTCTCCTCTATCGTGGTGAGGCCACCGGCGATATTTGCGGGAGTAGGCTCGGATCCCCGAAGATCGACTCCCATCTCCATTATTCGGCGCTCCGTGTTATTTGCTGCTTCGAGAACCTTACCTGCCACATCTTTGTTGATCGCCCGTTTAGCTAATACGTGTTCGGCGCCGAGGATCTCCGGGGTTTCCGTGAAAACTACCGTTCCACCCTCGCTGATGATCCTGTCAGCCACAAATCCGGCCACCGGATTCGAGACAACTCCCGAGGTCGTATCAGAGCCACCGCACTTTATGGCGAGGCTTAACTCACCGAGTTGGACCTCTTCTGTAGAGAGCTCGGAGGCCTGATTTGACATCCTTTGTGCAGCATTTTTGCCTCTGCTCACTAACTCATTCCAGTCCTCCACGTTTTTAAGCATTAGGAGTTCAACGGGTTTTTCTAGATTTTGAATATCCTGATAGATCTTTTCAGGGGACATCTGTTCACATCCCATACCCACGAGAACAACCCCGAAGATGTTCGGATTTCCCGCAAGGTTCGTAAGGGTCCTCGTGGATTGCTCCAAATCATCGCCGAGATGTGAGCAGGAGAGGTTATGGCCGAGAGGTATAGCCCCTGGAATTCTTTGGCTGATTAGTTTTGGGAGTTCGTTGATACATCCCGTAGTGGTAATGACCGCCACAAAGTTTCGTACCCCCACCCTACCATTTTTTCTTCTGTATCCCTGAAATCTCATGGAACAACTCTCACAACGTAAAACCTTCTTCTTTATTTTCTTATCGATATTTGAAATCTATCACTTCTGCAGTTCGACTAGACCTTCATCTAAAATTAACTTTACTGCCAGCTGAGAGGCCTTTCCCACCACATCAGTGCATTTATCCACGTGTCCGCCTGCCTCTTCGAACTTCTCGAAATCATCCATATCGGCGATGTAGTAGGGGCGGCCAAATCTTATGAGCTGGATGTCTCTGCAGATTATGGAACCCAGCTCCTGGGTGTATTGCCATAGGAATTTTCTCGCCAGCTCGAAGGATTTGAATCTGACCCTCTCTGAATCCGCAAAGTTTGAGCGCTCACGCCCTAATAGTTGGCTGAGCACCATAATGCCACCCGCATATCCCCCACACACACCGATCCCGGTCAGGCCACCGCCTGCTGCAAGGCCAGTGCCCGCTTTAAACACGCTGTCATCTCTGATATTCAAAGTGTCATGGATGGCTGCGATGGCACATTGTGAGCAGCCTCTATATACCTTTTCATATTCAAACCCCAGTTTGTAGGCCTTCTCCAACAGTTCTTTTTTTGCTTCTTCCATTGCTGTTTTCCTCCTTTAGTTTCTCATGAAAAAAATCCTCAATTCACTAAGAAATCGCTTGTGTAAAAGGGTATTCTCATAACCTTTTTATAACACGGTCTCCCATTTACTTCGCAACTGCACCCCCGTCTACAAGCATAGCGTGACCAGTTACAAATGAAGATGCATCTGATAACAGCCAGACCACAACCTCAGCCATCTCTTCTAATGTGCCAAGGCGCTCCATTGGTATCATTGACATAAGCTGCGATTCAGCTTCTGGGTCGCTTTCAATGATTCTCTCTACAAGCGGCGTACGCACAACGGCAGGGCATATGGCATTGACTCGGATGCCTGCATTTGCGTATTCCAACGCCGCCACTTTTGTTAAGCCGATAACCCCGTGTTTGCTTGCAGCATAAGCTGAACGTTTAGGGAGGCCAATAAGGCCAACCATGGACGATGCATTGACAATTGCACCTTTTCCACTCTTGATCATCTGCGGAATCTCATACTTCATGCATAACCACACGCCCTTAAGGTTGACGTTGATGACATGGTCCCAATCTTCCTCGCTTGTCTCAGGTGTCAGGCGCGGGCTTATCACCACTCCAGCATTATTGTAAGCACAGTCCAGGTGACCGTAGGTCTCGATGGTTTTATTTACCATTGCCTCGACCTCACTGGCTTTGGAAACATCAGTTCTGATAAAGGAAGTCTCTCCACCAGCTTTTTTGATACTGTTCATCGTGTCTTCACCATCTTCAGCAATGATATCTGCCACAACGACCTTTGCTCCTTCTCTGGCAAACGCCAGGGCGGAAACCCTGCCAATCCCAGACCCTGCACCGGTCACCAGCCCTACTTTGTTCTCCAATCGTCCTGTCACATTAAACGCTCCTTGGCCTTGCCTTATGTTACCGTTGATAGGCATTATCGCCAGAAAACCCTATTGCCCTCTATCATCCTTGGCAACATCAGCAGTAACCTCCAGACATAAATAATACTTTGCCATCTATATCTTTCGCATATAAGATCTGTGCTTTACCAAGCCATCCAGCCACCGTCTACTGGCAAGATCACTCCATGTATAAAATCAGAGGCTGGTGAGGCTAAAAAGACTGCGGCACCAGCGATATCCTCAGGGGTTCCCCACCGACCTGTTGGGGTCCGCGTAGTGATGGATTTGGATCTCTCTGGATCTTTTTGGATGGGCTCAGTTAATTCAGTGATAAAAAAACTCGGTGCAAGAGCGTTTACGTTAATCCCTTTACTCGCCCAGTCATTAGCGAGTGCCCTGGTCAAGCCCACAACACCATGTTTCGCTGATGTATAAGCAGTTACATTGAGCCCTCCTTGGAAAGCCAGGACTGATGCAATGTTGATGATTTTCCCTTTCCCGTTTTTCAGCATACTCCGGCCAGCTGACTGGGAAAGGATAAATGTGGCGGTCAGATCGCTTTCCAAAGTCTCATCCCAATCGTCTTCGGTGTACTCTGCCGCAGGCGCCCTTCGGATTACCCCGGCATTGTTTACCAGAATATCAACATCTCCCATATTTTCAATTACTGCTGGTATCACATTCTTAGTCTGATCTCTTTCGGTAAGATCAGCGGCGTAATGCATGTATCTGCGTCTAAGGGTCAGGATTGAATTCTCGATATCCGGATGAGGGTTTCTGCTCACCACTGCGATATCAGCACCTGCCTCTGCGAGAGCGACGGCTATGGCTTTTCCTATGCCCTTTGTTCCACCTGTCACCACGGCAATTTTTTTATCCAGACGAAACTTATCCAGAATCATTTTTATGATCTCCTCTGCCTATGGTAAATCTCTAATCACTCCTTGCTCGATCTCCTTATAAGATCGTAATTTTCAATACTTCTATCCGCTATTGCTTGAATATTGGCTATTTCAGCCTGTCCCCGCTTGTCAGCAAACAAGTGCCTAAATCTTGCTTGGGCTTTTAAATAATCTGTGACTGGGATTTTCTTTTTAATTTTACGAATGCTAGTGATTTTGCCATTTTCCATCTCAAAGATAGGAACAAGACCGCAATCGATCCCTATGCGCCCGATCTCCAAGGTCCGTTCCGGAGGAAAACCCCATCCTGAAGGGCACGGGGTATCAATCTGGAGATAGCGCGGACCACGGGATTTCATGGCCTTTTTCACCTTTTTCTGTAGATCCTTGAGAAAGGCCACAGAGGCTGTGGCTACATAGGGAGCACCATGGGCAGCCACAATTGCAGGAAGGTCTTTCATCATTTGGGTTTTTCCCAGAGATTCCTTGCCCGCTGGATCCGTGGTCGTGGACGAATAGGTAGGACTTGCCCCACTGCGCTGGCCTCCGGTGTTCATATAGGCCCCATTGTCGGTGCAGATGTAGAGTACATCATCGCCCCGTTCCAGCATCCCTGATATGGCCCCAAAGCCGATGTCAAAGGTAGACCCATCCCCGGCTATCACCAAAACACGAACTGAGTCCTGCTTTTGTGCCTTTAATGCTGCTGCAACTCCCGAGGCAACAGAGGGACCGTTTTCAAAAAGATGGTGAATCCAAGGAACACCCCATGAGGAGTATCCATAAGGTGATGAAAAAGTCTCAAGGCAACCTGTGGGAGTGACCACGATGACGTTTTTGCCTGTGGCCTTTAAAATGTGCCGCACCGCCAGCGCTATGCCACACCCATGGCAGGCTCTGTGGCCTGAAGTGAATAGTGCCTCGTGCCTCGCAATCTGCGGAATACTCATTATCATTCTCCTATTGCAAAATAGCTGGGTTAAGGTCCACCCAGCAGGGCTCTGGCAGAGGAAGACCTGAGTTGAGCACTTCCTCGGCCTTTTGAACGATCACGGCAATCGTTCCTTTGTTGACCTCTCGTCCTCCCAGACCTGTGATAAAATCTATTACAAGGGGGGCATCTGGTCTTCCACACAGTTTGGCTTTCAGGTCCATCCCTACAGCTCCTTCGCTTCCCATTGAAAAATCGGCCTCCATGACCGCAACCACTTTTGCACCTCTGATTGCATTCCAGATATCTTCAAAGGGAAAGGGTCGGTAGCAGCGGATCTTGACGAGACCCACCTTTTTTCCCTCTGAACGAAACTCATCGACGGCGACCTTGACTGTGCCTACCATAGACCCCATGGCCGTCAAGATTATCTCTGCCCCCTCCGTTCGGTATGCCTCGATCAGTCCACCGTGATCACGACCGGTAACCATTGCCAGCTCAGAAAAGATCTCCTTGATCCTCCCTTTTGCATACTGCATGGCCTCATGTATTGCGTATTTGAACTCCATGAGCACATCGTCTTCGGCGTATGAGCCCAAGGTCTTAGGATCGTTCACATCCAGAAAATTGACCGGCTGAAAGGGCGGCAGGAAACTGTCTACCTCCTCTTGCTCCATAAAAGAGACCTGCTCATAGGAATGCGTCAGGATCCAGCCATCCATACAGACCATCACCGGAAGGAGAATTCCATGGTCCTCCGCAATCTTAAAGGCGGCGATATGGGTATCATAGACCTCTTGACTGCTCTCCACGTAAAACTGGATGACTCCAGAATCTCGCAAGCTGATGGTGTCCTGGTGATCCACCTGAATACTGATCGGCGCTGAAAGGGCACGGTTGACGCCGGTAATGACAAAGGGAAGTCGGAGTCCTGCACTAGCGTAAAGAACCTCGGTCATCAACAGCAATCCCTGTGACGAAGATGCCGTATAGGATCGGCTTGCAGTTGCAGAGGCACCGCTTATAGCACTGGCCGCGGAAAACTCAGACTCCACCCTTATGTACTCTGTCTCCAGTTCGCCGTCTGCTATCATCTTCGCGAGCCACTCCACAATATGGGTCTGAGGACTGATGGGATATGCTGATATGACCTGGGGCCGGCAGGCCTTGACTGCCAGGGCCACAGCCTCTGAACCCTCAACGACTTGAATATGGCTCATATCATTTCTCCTCTGGAACCATCTCAATGGCATCGGGTGGACATTCATATGCACACAGACCACAGCCCTTGCAATAGTCATAGTCTATAATATAAACCTCATCCACCACATAGACGGCGCTATCGGGACAGACCATCTCGCATTGGCCGCATGCCTTGCACAGGTCTTCATGAATCACCGGCCTCTGGTCTCTCCAACTACCGGTCTTATAATCCAGAGATGTTCCTCCCTTGACCACTGTCCCAAGTGTAATATTCATGACAATTTCCCCTTCAATCGCTTATAACTTTCTTGAACGATTCGGGCATTTTTTTCACCCAACTCACCTGAGAACTTACTCCTGACTGCCCTCAAAGTGGCATCCAGGCTTAATTCCTTGGTTAAGGCGACAAAGGCCCCGAGAAGTGCGGTATTCATAATGGGCCGCCCCAGGATTTTTCGCGCCAGGTCATCGGCAGAAATGGGAAAAACACGAAAGGATCCTTTCAGACCCAGTTTCACGACATCCTTTTCTGTATTTACCAGGATCATCCCTGTGTCTTTGAGCCCTTCCGTGACATCAAGTTGGTTCAGAATCGTAGGATCCTGCACGATCACGTAGTCCGGCTCACTTACCCGACTTCGAAGTCTGATCGGTTGGTCACTCAGACGACAAAAGGCAAGGATGGGTTTCCCTCTCCTCTCGCCGCCACCGCCAAGAAAGGGAAAGGCCTGACCATACTTTCCGTCCTCCAAGGCTGCAATAGCCATAAACTGAGCAAGCACGAGAGACCCCTGTCCTCCTCTTCCATGAATGCGAATTTCCTTCATAAAGGCCTCAACTGTAATAGAAATAGGTAGCTATATTTCATTATATGAAATTCAATTCCAGTTATTTTACAAAAAAATAGACGTTACCATTGCATCTCAGAGGAAATCTTGTGTACCTTTTTCATCACCAATTCCTTTAGTTCATTATTAATCCTTTCCATTGTCATGGTGAAAATAGAGCCCGTAATGCTCACAGATGCCACAATCTTCTCCCCTGCCCTGATGGGAGCGGCCACACACCGGACACCCTCATAGTATTCTTCGTTGTCAATCGCGTATCCCTGTTTTCTGATCTTTTCTAATTCCTTAAACAGGTCATCAATATTTGTTATGGTATTTTTACCGTACTGCTTCAGCACCCGGCCATGATAGATAGTGAGAATGTCTTTTGGTGAGAGTTCAGAGAGAAGTACCTTGCCTCCTGCACCTGCATGTGGTTCAGTTCTAAAACCGATGTAGGTGGCCAACGAAAGCCCTCCTTGAGTGTCGATCTTATCAATGTAGATAACCTTTCCATTTCTCAAAATGGCCAGATGAGTAGCTTCCTTGCATTCATCATGCAGTTCTAATAAGTATTTATTGGCAATTTTTCGGACATCAAAACTATTCAAAATTACTCTACCGAGGGACAAAAATTTGAAGCCGAGGGAATATTTTTTGGTTTCTGCGTTCTGGGCAACATAATCATAGGGGAGAAAGGTGGCCAAGATATGGTGGATGCTGCTTTTGGGAAAGCCAATTAAATTGCTCATTTCCATAAGGCTTAGGCCCTGAGGATTTTTGCTCAATAGATCGATTACTTGCAGGCTCTTGTCAAGAGTAGTCAGCTTCATCTTATCACAACATATCGTTTCATATATTGAAATTATATTTAAAATACAGTAATTAAAAATAAATGTCAAGATATTTTTTAAATTTTTTTTATTTTTCTCAAGATTTTCTTCTTGTCCCCACCCTTGAATTGCTA
>Ga0233412_10001378_pt1 | contig 12761 bp, 3 predicted proteins | sample Na_anoxic_4_MG_FD_180667 | JGI IMG/M metagenome (GOLD analysis project Ga0233412, IMG submission 180667) | Seawater microbial communities from Saanich Inlet, British Columbia, Canada - Na_anoxic_4_MG | ecosystem: Environmental > Aquatic > Marine > Inlet | place: Canada: British Columbia... | reverse complement strand
ATACACGTACTGAATCTGTGTTGCGTGGGGATCTTGCTGCTAAAGCAATGGATGAAGATTGTTTGGCCTGTGATGGTTAAACAATATATTAAATTTAAAAAAGCCGATGCAATTAAGTATCGGCTTTTTTATTATAGAATATTCGAGGTGTGGTTGCCTGTTTTGTTTATTCTATTTGTTTTTCTTTTTAAACATTAGGAAATACAATAATGAGTTCCATTCGTGTTTTAGTTTTGCTATAATCTTTTTCATTATTTTTTGTTTTTATATTTATCTTTATTTTTGTTTAGTAGCCACCATTTATGTGCGGTATACCCAATACTCGTTGCTAATAAAGTTAGCTTAAGAATCATGTCTATTTGAGACATTGATATTGCTAGCGTGCCGAGGTTTAACAGGTAAATTTTCAAATCTGATACAGTCATTTTAGGTAATTTATTTTAAAGAATCTTGTCTGGTTGTGTTAGATATTTTTGTCATGTCTTCATTAAATTTTATTTTATTTTGCAATTTTATTATTGCTTCTATTCTATCGTTTTCCTTTTTTAAAGATTTAATATTATTCCATGGCATACCTAAGTTCCATAAGCTATCAAGCTGCTGGGCTTTCGTTAACACTTTTAGAACATCTCTTCTTTCTGGTTCACTCATGTTCATATCATAAGACTCAATAATAGCTTTTTTCTTAGCTGCTTTTTCCTTTTTCAATTGCTCTTTTCTTTTTATTTTGTTTTCAGCAATCTCATCGGCTGTCATAAAGTCTGGATCATACAAGCCTAAGCTCCATTTATCCCAACCTGCTGCTAATGCCACGCTTTGTATGGGAGTTAAAGTTTCATCAGTAAACGCGGAATAAAGGTTGTTTACTTTCTGTACTACTCTGTCTGCTGGTATATTAGTGACGGAAGAAAATATCTTAGCATTAGCCATAAGCATTGGGTTGTCAAAAGCATATTGACCATACTCTGCTAATTCTTGTTGCCCTTTTTTAGTTGAAAAGTGTCTATAGCTTTTATAAGCTGAGTAAACCTTTTTACTTTTAGAAGACAACGGAGGTGATATAGAGAATGCTTCATTTAGCACATTACCGTAATCTGCTTTGTATCCTTTTTCTTTTTCTTCATAATATTTCAATATAGTATTCTTAGCAGTTATTGCTACTTTACCCGGGGATCCTGATCCAGATATAAAACTGTCAAACATACTATTTGCTATTTTAGTATTTTTTTCTTTATTTTTTTTATCGTTAAATTCTTTTTCTTCTTCTGTCATATCTTCCTCGTCTCCCCCGAACATTCTTAAAAATTGAGATTGTTGTAATGCATAGAATATGTAACTTTGCACTCCCCCGTAATAAATCATTTTAGATATATTGGTTTTTGCATCTCCCCTACCATTAGCTAAATCTAGCATTGCTTTTTTAGTTAAACGAGACATTTGCATAGGTGTATTTGCAAAAGCAAATATTAACCTACCTGCTACGCCGGTCTGTATGTTAGATACTTTATCTGCTCTAGATGACTGCTGCGAATCTTCAGAAACATCACGGAAGTCTTCGAACGCTCTTTTTCTTGCTTCCTCTGGAGTAAGCCCCATCTTTTCATAAGTTTTTGTTCTGTTCATTAAAAATGGAGTTCCTCCAAATGCAATAGCAAAACTATCAGCAATCTGTGTTGGTTTAAACCCTATTTTTATTAGGTTATCAAATAAGTTTCTAGCATTACCTTTGCTCCTTTCAACTGCCTTAGCAATTTCTGCTTCTTCTACATTTATTTCTAGCCCGCTTCTTCTTTGCTTTAAGAAATCAGAATTGTATATTTCCATAAATGTTTTCCCCCATTCTTTAGGTTTCAGTGCGGCTTTACCTATCATTAATGGATTATTATCACTCCAATTAACGTAGTTTATTGCGGATATTGTTTGCAGTACGGCAGACCTAGTATTTAAGAACATTATAACACCCACTGATCCATTAACATAATCCATGCCAGCTTGAACATCTTTACCTAGATTAGAAGATCGTGTTTTGCCGGTCTTCATTCTTTCTAACATTTCCTTTAGGTTCACAACGTAGTCTTTACCGTAACCAGCTTCTATCTTAGCAAAATTATCCTCTGTAAACATTTTGTCAACATTCCCCTGCCATTCTTTAAGGAACTCACCTCTTACTCCTTCAGTAGCATATTTAAACAATTCGTAACGTATATTACTAGAATACCAAGTTTCTCCAGGCCTAGGAAATACCCTATCAGTTTTGGTTATAGACATAACGCCTTCTGCATATTGTTTCAACCTAGGATCTCCATTTACTATTCCAACTAAATTATCTATCTCGTTTTGCTTTAATCCAGGAATCTTGTAACCTAATTTATCATATATAAATACCCTAACAGCTTGATCAGAGTTCATCTTAGCTTTTTCAAGATTAACTTTTGAATCTTTTTTTATTACAGTTTTCATGTCCCCTAGTCGTTTCTCTAAAGTAGAGTAGTCTGCAGCTAGCGTTTGCTTATAAGTACTAATGGCATTTTCACCTCTGTTAAAAGGTCTAATTAAAGTTTCTCTTATTATAGCCATGTCTTGGTCACCTTGCTTACCTTTGCCATAAAATTTATACATTAGTCCCGAAAAATCTTCTGCGTTAGGAGGTATAAACCAATCAAACCTACCTTTTTTCTTACCCATATTTGAAGCTATAGCTGGAGATAACGTACCCTCCGCAGGTATACCTTTTTTGCGCTCTATCATGCCAGCTAATGCCTTTTCTAAGTTTATATTAGCCGATCTCATTATAGCTTGTTGAACATCGGATTTGATGTCAAACAGACCTAAAGCATCACGCACAGCTTCAACGTTTTTTATTGCATCATCAGCAAAGTAAAAATCGTTATAGCCTTCAGCAACTTTTTCAATCATCCAATTAGCTTTGGCGGAGGCTGCTCCGTTACCTAAGCCCACTATGTTTTCTAAAGGTATTTCCAGCCCTTCGGATTTTAAAAATTCCATTATAGCTATAGCGGAATTAGATGGACGCGCGGTTAAAATAAATATATCCTTGTTAGTATACTTACCTTCTTTCTTTTTAGCTTCAGAAAACAACGGACCTAACTTACCCTGCATTACTTTGCTAAATTCACTAAAATCAAACTCTGCACCTTTAGCTTCTAAGGCTTCGGATTTTTTAGCAAACTCGGTTGCATTTAATTTACCTTTCTTGCCATTTGGCAATGTGTATAGCACATTACTTTTTGTTTGAGCTAAGGTATCATCAAAATCAAAAACACTGATACCTTTTGGCTTTTTATTAGGATCTTTAGATTTTTCAAATGCTTTGTCTATGTTTTTAGACGAGCTTAATTGAGCGGACGTGGTCGTGTTTTGCTCACTCAACCCAAAGCCTTTTAAATCTTTATTGTTAAACTCTATAGCCCCCTTTCCAGCTTGAAAAGCTTTATTGGTAACAATCTGGTTAGCTACATCAACCATTAGCTCTTGAAAAGCCGTTTTACCTGTTTCAATGTTAAGGTAACTTTTTAAAGCAATTATATCCGTAACTGGTACCATTTTGCTAACGCCAGTTGCTAATATCATTTTTAAATATTTAGCATCCGTTATTGTTGTTCCTGTAATAAAGTCTGAAAGTTTTTGACCGCGCTTACTACCTATTATACTTTTGTATCCTTCTGTGACGCTTTTTACGCTTTGAGCACTGGTTAATTCACCATTTTTCATAGCACTTAAAACCTGGATAGTAAATAATAATTTAGGGTCTATATGCTCATTTTTGTCTTCAAAAACTAATTTTTCTTCGATTTTACCATCATCGTTTTTAAATTTTACCTTATATTTTTGTCCTATCTGAAAGTATTGTTCGAAAGAAAACATTCTAATTCCCCTACCATCACCTGCAAAAAGTATAGCGCTTACACCTTTGTCAAATCGTTCTAAAGCAATTTCGCTATTTGGCTGTGCCGCTATTTTTTGGCGGGTGTTACCAATGTTAAGAAGCATTATTTCCATAAACTCTTGTTTAAGTTTTAGGTCTTTAATTACAGCTTCTCTTCCTTCTTGATTGAAAACAGCCTCTGCTTTTTGTTCCGCAGTATAGTCTTGGTAATCAATTTCAACAGTTTCACCTTTAGCGTTTTTAAACTTTATTTTAGCTCCGTTAAGTATAAGCTTGGTTGACTTTCTAAAATCTGATATTTGTTTGCTTAACGTATAACCGCTTTTTTTACCTTTGGTTTCTTTAATAAAAGTTGTTTCGTTTTTCTTAATATCTTCAAAAAGCTTTTTAGTACGCTCTTGTATTTCTATGTCTAAATCAGTTTGCTTTTCTGGCTCTGCAAATAATTCTTTTTCAAATTTATCTTTAAACCCTACTTGCACCCTTTCGCCTGCCTCATTTAATACGGTTTTATTGCTGTATTTTTTTGTGCCGACATACCTTGATGTATGTTTAAAAAAGCTTGCTAAAAATCCACCTTCAGTGCTTTCATAATAGTAATTACCCTGCGTAACTTTTGTAAATTCAGGATCTATTCCTTTTAATAATTCCCTTATTGCAAAATCAACGTCTAATTCATTTTTTCTAGCCGCAGCAGTTTTTTGATTACTACTTATAATATTACCGTCTTTATCAAACTTAACAGCGATATTTTCATTAAAGTTTGCAATTATTTTTGCAAATTCAGGATTCAACCCGTATTTTATAGCCTGCTCTTCGAATTTAGTGTAAACCGTTTCTCCTTCGTTTTTGCCTGTTTTTGTATTTAATTGAACTCTTCTATCTATTTCGGTTTTTACTATAGGTTGTAAAAACGTTGTTACTGCTTTAATCCAGTTTTCTGCACCCTCAAGATTTTCCCAATTTTCGGTGTTACCTTCTTCAAATAACCTAGAGTATTCTTGTAAAAACTTCGTAGGATCCTTTGCCCCACCTTCTCTTATTTGTTCTATAAAAGCGGACGACTGTTTGCTAGGGTTCCCTCTATCAAATTCCTTAGCTATAACAGCAACGTAATTTTCAATTAGATCAACACCTATATCTTCTTGTCTAGATTCTATTTGCTCTCGCATAGCCTCCTTAGATAATGTTTCCATAATGGAATCAAATCCTAATTCAGAAGACAAAGCCTCTATTATAGAGCGTCTACGACCGTCTATACGCATGCTACCGTCTCCTATAAAGTACTTTCTCCATTCCGCTAGCGTTATGTTCTTTTTAGTAAATATAGGATTACCAGCAGCGGTTTTTTCTCTTTTTTGTTTTCCTGTTTCTATGTCTATAACAGGATCTTTAAACTCTTTAAACCTTTTGTTTACTGCCGATTGACTTATGTAATTTTTAAGCAAAGGAAAAGCATTATCTATAAACTCTGCATATTTTTGTGTAGGAGTATAATTGTCCTTAAGGGGACCCGCTACTTTTTCTAGCTTAGGGTATATTAAGTCCAGCGCATCCCTTGTAAGTTTTTCTTTAGTAGTAGCGGTTTTAACAAATGATTTTGCGGCTGTACCTAGTTTTTTCTCTATAATCTTAGGCGATCTAGCATTTATAACATCTGTTGGTTGCCCTTCTATATTTATAACCGCTCGATCGTTTTTGGATATAACTACCTTAGCAACTCCTCCGTCAGGCAAAACAACTTGCCCTTCTGTTTTAGCATCTATGTTTCTTAAAGGCACCGTTAGTACTATTTTAGGGCCTACCTCCGCAATTTCATTTCTAACATCTTCTGGTACTTTTAAAGTAACTTGGGCATTTATAGTGTTTATTCTAGTATTTAGTTCAGGGGAGGATATATCTACGTATCCTTCATTAACACCACTCCTGCCTAGCCCCTCTCCTTCCGCAATATTAGCCGCTTTAGCGGGATCCCTATCTATGGAGAATGTATTAAATATATCCGCAAACTGAGGCTTCTGCATCGACGCTAAAATACGATTGTTAAGTTGTCCAAAAACGTAAGAGGTCATTGTGGCTTCTCCCCCACCTTTAACTAAGTCAACGAAAGATTGCACTCTATGTGATTTAACACCAAATTCCTCAGCTTTTTCGTTTATTTCTGCAGAGGTAGCATTAGGATTTTCTTTTAGATACTTTATTAAATTAGCTCCTTTAATATAAGCTTGTACCAAAGTGGGTATACCTGTACCTGGCTCTGGGTTATTTATAAGCTCGCCTTTTTGGTTGTATTTTGGTAGTACCTTAATAGATGTAATAACATCGGATACTAAATCTTCTATTATTGCATCTTTGTCTTCCTTTATTTCCAAACTCTTTTTAATCAAGTAAGAATTTATTCTTTTTTTAACCAAAGGTTCAAAGCTATATCCAACCATAACACCTATTTGTTCAGGAGTGCTTCCGGCGGCCATCATCATTTCGTAGTCACGGGTTGCTTTGCTAAAAATATCCTTTTTTTCCGCTATGTCTATGTCTTTAGAAGAATCAAGAGTTTCTTTTATTTCTTTCTCTCCGGTAAATTCGGTTCCAACTACATTAACAAGTTTTTTGCCATCAATAATTATGTTTTTAAACGCATCAAAAGTGTTTTTTAAGGACTTAGCACTACCTCCCTCTGCTACTGCTCTGAAGGTATTCATCAGCTCTAGTAAATCATGAGCAGTTTCATAATTTTTTTCTAGGTTATAAGGTATGCCGGCTTTTTTAGCCATATTTTTAAAGTCTCTACTAACACCCGTCATTAGACCTTCTTTTAATAAAAGATGACGATTGCCTGCTTGTCCTAGCAGCTCTATTGTATTACCTATAAATTCTTCAGCGGTATTTTTATCTTTGTACGCTTCGGCCATAGCTTCTTCAAAAGTATACGAGCCCTTACCATTTACTGTTAGTTTTACTCCTTTTAAAGCGGAGTTAACCTTACTTGAAACTTGAGTTTTAAACGCCTCTGCAAAAGCCGGGTTACTATTAAATGCTATTTTAGAAAATAAGTGAAACATTTCATGAGCATAAACACCTGGCTTAAATTTATTTATATCTACTTTTAAGGTGAGCTTTTTACCTTTAGTCATAAAGAATGCCTTATCTCCATTTGCTAAAGGCTCCTTGCTTATTTCTATTTTGTCCAATGTATACCCCGCCTCAGATAGCACACCAGATTTTATAAATCTATCCGTCTGTCTTTTAATACTGCGCTCAGTAGCAGCTATATTGGCATCCACTTTAGCTATTACTTTACGTGCGTTGCTAATATCCACAGGCAAGGCGTTCCTAAACCCTATAGGGAAACCCTGTGAATCAGTCTTAACTACCTTTTCACTGTCTATTATAAGCTGTGCAGCAGCTTTTGTTTTTGACTGATCTCCTATTGATTTTTTATATTCCGCTGATTCACTTTGAGTTATTCTGTATTCAATTAAATCTAGTAGATTTTGTTTTTGTTCTAACTGCTTATCTGTGTATTTTTCTGGAGTTTTTAATTCATCGTATAATATCCTGCTTTTTTCCCTAAGGGTGCCCATGGTATTAAAATCCGTTTTCTTCATGTGAGTTACCCCTACTAGTCCAAAAACAGCACTATTAACTAAAAATCTTTCAAACCACCCAGTTTCTTTTCCATCTTCTAGTGGATCGCTAAATGCATCCATTCCGTATAATTCGTGCATTTTTTCTTTAAATGCTCCATCAGTTGATATGTTTTGAACAAGTCCCTCAACTAAAACTGCAACATCAGAAGATACTGCTCCACCAACACCACCTAAAACTATTTTTTCAAAAGTAGGGTTAGCTGCGGCATATATGCCACCAAATCTAAACGGTATAGCGGCACGCATAAACAAACCCCCTAAATAAAAACCGGTACCACCACCTAATTGGACTTGGTCTCCAGCAACTGCTCTAAATTTAGCTTCTTCCGCAATTGCACCAATTACATGCCCCACAACTTTTTTAAGAGGGGAATTACCTGCTTTAACAAGACTTCCTATAAGCCTTGTAACACCTATAGCTCCTTGTACTTTGTTAGCTACAGCGAATTGAAACAAAGCCGGAACGAAAGCACTAACTCCTTCTGAAACTTGCATTCCCACGCCTCTGTGAAAAGCCTCTTTTTCTTGGTTAGAAAGAGCTATATCAGATTCAGTTAGCATGGATTCTATTTCGTCTAATTCTTTTCTAACAGAGGTCCCTATCATTGTTGTGTAGTCTACCCCAAGACTAGCCTCCGCTGTTGATTCAAAAAATCTTGTAACATCATCTCCAAAACCTTGTTCCATAGATGTCGGATCAATATTTAGTAAGTACGCTTTTTGCAAAGCTTCTTCTCTTCTCACTAGGGCAGCGGTGTCTTTAAGTAGCAGTTCACTTAATACGTCAGCTTTTTCTTTTTGTTCCGGTGTAAGCAAAGCTAAAATATCATCTTCGAACACAAAGCTCGTTAATCTGGAAGTAGCTCGCGCATAGTCGGCCAAGCGCAACGAGTATGTTCCGTCAGGATTTTTAGTTAAATTAAAATTCTCTTTAAGTTCTTTAAAGTTTTTTACCTGTTCAGGAATATTTGAACTAAATGTGCCTATTATTTGATCAAAAGCTTCATTTACTTTCTGAGTTTCTAATTGATGTGAAAAATATTCAAACTCTAATTTTTCAATAGGCATTGAGTTATATAGCTCCTGCAATTGCTTATCCTCCTCGGTCATGTCTTTATAATTCTCGGCTTCTCCTCCTTTTTCAAGTTCCTTAAAATCAGCCTTGCTGAGTCTGGCGCCTGTAGTCAAACTCATGTATGGCTTGTAGTCTTCGTCAATTGCTTTTAGCAAAGCAGGGTATGCTAGCTGTATGCCCTCTAACTCCTGAAATAGTTGGGCTCTTACGTCATTGTAGTCATTTCCCGCTTTAAGTCTTCTAACTATTTGTTGGCTTCTGTTGATGGCACTCGAGGCTGCTAACATAGGAGTGCCCTCCATTTTTTCTTGATCTTCTTTAAAGGCAGCGTCTAAATAATTGATGTACTCCCCGTTTGCTAACATGTAGTTTTTGGTTGCTAATACATCTTTTTTCTTCTCCTGTGTTTCAATTGCAATTTTATTTGCTATACTTGCTGTAACATAAGAGTTTATAAAAGCGTCGCTAGGCAGGTCTTTTCCGGGATATTGCTTTTCAAAAGCCTCCACCATTTTGTCCTTAACAGCTCCCCTAAAGTCTACGTTTTCGTTTAGCTCAGATAGGTCTCTACCAGATACTATATTGCTCCAAGGGCTAATGTCAAAGCTAGTATCAACTCCCTCTTGAAATTCTACCTGGTTAAAGTCCTTAAAAATATTTTCTGGGTCCTTAAACCTTGTTAAATTGCTATTAAGAACATCTTCTCCTATCCGTGTAAAATCAGATTCTACAGTTTGTATTTGCTCCTTTTTCTTTTTTGCGGGAGCAGCCAAATCCATCGCAGCCTCATAACTTAAATTTTTGTTAGAAAAATCCATTATTTTTGCGGCAGCCACCGAGGGATCATCACCCTCGTTAATCTTAACAGCCGATGTTTTGCCGGTAGATGGATCTATATATGTTATAGTAGCGGTTTTACGAGTTTTATTTCTTCCATGCATCCTTATCGCTTTAATGTCAAACTCTACGGACAGGTTCGGGTCTTTTTCTGAATAAAGTTTATAAAAGTCTTTTTGCTCGTCCCAGGTCTTGTACTCTAAATTTTTTGCTAAAGTTTCTGTATCACCAAAAGGATTTGCACCTCCCTCAGGACTAGGTTGCACTGCATCAGAAAGAACAACTTCGTTTAGCTGGCCACCTACTACTCCTTCAACAATTTTTGATCCAGGAAAAGCTGAGGCGTATGCACTAAATATAAGATCATCCGATACGTTATCACGTAATTGCCCAGTATTTTTTCCGTTTTTAAATTTGTATATTGCAGATCCTACCCTTCCAGATAATTGCACATCTCCATTTTTAACAGAGTCTACTACGTCATTGGCATTGTACGATTGGCCCTTTATAATTAGCGATTTATTTAATAAATCTTCATTATACTCTGGAAACTCCAAAGAAGTATCTTCCGAGTCTAATACCATATCTTCTTGTGCTACAGTTTCTGACACCGCATCCGCACTCTCTACAGGGTCTTGCATAAAATTTTCAGGTGATACCCCACCCATAACCTGACCAAAAGCACTTTCGGGTGCTTGATTAGATTCGGTTTGAGTTGCTTGATTAGGATCAACTTTTATACCACCTTCCGGTATTTCTATTGATAAACCGTCAAGTTCAGCTTGGTTAATAGCCTCCTGCAGTTTATCTTCGTTCTCGAATGTAAGCGTATTTCCTCCTATTATAATTTGATACATAAAGTATTAGTTTAAATTGTATAATTTAATTAATTTAGCTGCAGCTGTTTTATCCTGCCCTGTGGTTAGTTGCAAAAGATTTGATGTTTGATTTTTGTTTTTTAAATCAAAAGTAATCGAGTTCATATCAGGGGCAAGTAAATATGCTTTAACCGATACGCCACCGACATCTATCAACTCATTAGGTTTGCCTTGTAACATTAATTCTCTAGCTTTATATTTATATGGCTCCGTTGTTTGGATGGCGGGAGCATAATAAGGTAATCCCCAGCTTAATTTCAATAAATTACCATCTGCAGTAACATTTTCTAATGTTCTATTTTGATTTCTTATAAACACAATCTTACCTTTAGAAAGTTCAGCGCCTCCTATAATTTTTTGAGCCGTAGTTTGTTTTAAGTTAGGGTTGCTAGCAGGTGGAGTGTAACCACTTATTGTGCTATTAAAATTATTAACAGTGGTGGTATAATCTTTAGCCATGGCTCGTTCACCAGCTGATGTTGTAGCGGTAGGATTATTTCTACCTAATACTTTGTCATTATAATATCTAACTGTATCTGGGGCTCCACCTACTCCAGGTATAACTTCTTTTGTTACATTAATACCTCCTAGCACAGTCTGTTCTACCCTTTTTAAAAGTTCTTTATCAAAGTCATCAACACCTGATCCTTTGCTAAAACTCATAGCCAAGTTCCTAGCTGCGATCTGTTCTTTCTTAAAGCCAAAGTCTGTATAATACAGTCTTTTTTCAGAAGTAGAAGCATCTCCTACAATCTTATCCATTATTTGCACTTGCTGTTCAACTATATTTCCTATAGCAGTCGGGTCTAATTCTTGGCGCATTACTATATTGCCGTTAATAATCTTTCTTTCGGCAGGTATAATTGTTGGGTTTCCTTGTGTATCTAATTTATTAGCATCTGTCGCCTTAACGTTATCGTTTATTACAGCTCCATTAACACCATTTGTAATAAATTCTTTTTTTGCTCCATTCTGTACGGTTTGCACCCCGGTTTCACCTCTTTTTTTCCAAGTTCCAAGTATTGTAGATAAATCTGTTTCGGAGTATTTACCAATCACTTTGCCATCTTTGTATATAGCTAACATGTCTGTCATAATTCCTTTTTGTCCTTTAGCAACTTTACCGAAAACATTGGTTTCTTCTTCCGCTATATGGCCATACGAATAACCTTCTTTGTTTAAAAACGCATTTGTCATTTCAAGACCAGCTGTGCCATCGTCACCATTGATTGGGGGAAAATAAACATTTGTTGCAATATCCGATGCAGCCTCATTAACTAAAGTTTGTGCATTTGTAACCAAAGCCCCTACACCCACCATCCATTTATTAATACCGGTTCTTCTTGCTGCATTTGCTTCCACTCTTTTTCTGTTAGCATCGCTTTTATCTTCAAGGAAATCCTTTTGTGCTAAATATCCTTGGTTTATAATCTCTTCCATGGATATTCCAAAATCATTTTTTATACCAGATAATTGCTCTTTAGTAAGTTTAGCAGCAGCTTGTAAATCATTATTGTATTGCGCAGCAAGATTAACTAAACCAATGTTTAAATCTTCTTTTTCCTTTTTTTCTTCTTTAATAGCTAACTGGTTTTTTTGCGCCATCTGCATAGCCCCTTGAGCAAGGTTTTGAGCACCCTGCGCTATAGCTTGTCCTAATATCTGCCCTGACTTATCGTCAACTATTTTTGGTTGTCTGTAACTCATGTTTTATATTTTCTTAAATTCTACATCTAGCTGTGAGTAGTCAACGCGATCAAATCCGTTATTTCCCTTTGTAACCGCTTCTTTAGGTATTTCGTCAGACATTACACCGCTGTAAGTTCCTTCTCCATAGCTTTTATCTATGTACTCAAAAGAGTATATATTCAATCCTGAGGGTGACTTACCGGTTTTTACTATATTGGTTTTTAATCTTCTGTCAGAACCAAACCCAAACCCGGCCCCGCCTTGTCCATACGCCCCACCTTTTCCAAATGCACCTGATCCCAGAGCACCTCCTATTGAAGAGGTTACGCCTGTTATCATGCCAGATGTTGAAGTTGCGCTTGCCATGTTGGCATTAGCTATATCTTGTCTGGCTTGCGATTCTTGGCCGGACATTCTATCCAATGTAGCCATATCCCTGTTTTCTTGAGCGTTAAACATAAAGGCTTGGCCTTGTGCTTGAGCGCTTTGTACTCGCCCTTCTTCTGCCATTTCCATTTGAGTAAGCTGCATTTCTTTTGCTTGCAATGCTTCTTCGCCTTGTGCTCTTAGTTTTTCATTTTGAGCTTCCTGTTGTTGTATGTTAGCAGCTACTTCTTTCTTGCTTTGCTTAGCGGCCTGCGCCAACGCGGTAGCCCCTCCGGCGCTCGCTCCGGTAGCTTGTAATGTATCTAACGTGTTTGCTAATGCTATATCCGTTTGCTCCA
>Ga0233412_10001377_pt1 | contig 12765 bp, 9 predicted proteins | sample Na_anoxic_4_MG_FD_180667 | JGI IMG/M metagenome (GOLD analysis project Ga0233412, IMG submission 180667) | Seawater microbial communities from Saanich Inlet, British Columbia, Canada - Na_anoxic_4_MG | ecosystem: Environmental > Aquatic > Marine > Inlet | place: Canada: British Columbia... | reverse complement strand
CTAAAATGCATTCATTGCTCTGACCGTTATCTTTTAGGTCAAAACATACGATTAAGGAATCCTGTGGAAGTAGTGGATGAGATAGAACAGTTGGAAGAAGAGGCCAGGGTTAAGACCTTCTCGTTTGTCGATCAAATATTTAATATACCAATGGGTCATGCCAGAGAAATCTGCCAGGAGATAATTAGGAGGAAACTCTCGGTTAAATGGACAGCATGGTTTAATGAAAAATATATTAATGAGGATTTTCTGAAAATAGTGAAAGCGGCGGGATGTACCTACTTGAGTTTTTCGCCTGATTCAGCCTCAGATAAGGTTCTTAGAAACCTTAAAAAAAATTTTACTACTCGAGAACTCTCCCGTACCTACAAATTTGCAAAAATAGTAGGCATGAAGGCCGAATACAGCTTTATGGTTAACGCACCTGGAGAAAGTATTCTTACTCTTTTTGAGACCTTTATTTTTGTATTGAAAGCAAGATTGGTACTTGGGAAGAATCTTATGCTTCATAACCTATTAATGACAACACCAATCCGCATATATCCTCATACAGAAATTAAAGAATTTGCTGTTAAGAAAGGCATAATAGATAGAAAAGATGATCTAGTTGAACCTTTTTTTTATAACCCTGAACCTCTGAAATACATCGTGGACATTCTTGGCCTTTGTTCCCGAATCGTCTGGAGGATGAAGGAGATATGGGGTAAAGTGACATCCAGGAGGTGAACAGTTGGTCATTCCAGAGAGCTTATTGAAGGACATAGGCAGGTTATTTATTTGGTTCCCTCTGCGATGGACAATAAAAGCGCTCCCTCCTGGTAAAGATTTTGCGATTATAAAATTTTTGGGAAGATTTTATTATTACTGCGGCAAGGCTAAAGTTTCAGAATTGAGAAGAAATCTTTCTGGTGCGTTGGGTTTATTCGATCAGCCTCTCACCCTAAAAAAGATTATTATAGGCAACATGGAAACACATTTTATGAATCAGTATCTGGTATTCTTATTCTCTAAATTTAACAAAAGAAATATACATAAATATCATTCCTTTGAAGGTTGGGAGAATCTTGAAAATGCCCTCAAAAGGGGGCAAGGGTGTATTATTATCCATGGTCATTTTGGCCCTGCACAGCTCCCTCTGATCCATTTAGGTATCAAAAGACTTCCAGTTTTCCAGCTCGGTTATCACCCCCAGGGAAGCAAGTTGAGTTCCATTGGCAAGATTGTTCAGAAAAAGAAGATTAACCTTGAAATGCATAGCGCAGTAGATATTATAATGGCAGACACCTTCTTGCGGCCCATTTTTCGATTGCTAAGGAATAACGGTATTGTGATGATGACAGGCGATGGTGTTGGTGGAGGTAGATTCGTTGGAAAGTATTGCCACGCTTCTTTTCTATCGGAAAGAGTAATGCTTCCTGAAGGCCCAGCCTCCCTAGCGCGGAAGACAGATGCTGTGCTGTTACCAGCATTCACCATTCCTATAAATAATAACCGGTACAAGACAATTTTAGAAATGCCACTCAATTTACTTTCCAATGGATGTGTGGAGAAAGATCTAGGGAAAAATACACAAGCATTTGCTGCTGTTATGGAGCGGTATGTAAAAAGATATCCCCACCAGTGGCACTTCTGGGACGAATTTGAAAGGGGGGGATTGATATCATGAGGATAGTTTTGATGGCAACTACCCTTGCTATAGATATAATTGGAATAAGAATATTATCTTCGGTTCTGAAGAAAGAGGGATACAAAGTAGAATTACTATTTATTCCAAATATGGAATATGAATTAGTGAGAAGAGGTTTTCATAGAGGTACCTTCGTTGCAAAATACAGTGAAAAAGCCTTGGACCAGATTGCCAATTTTTGCAGGGATGCTGACCTTATTGGTCTCAGTTTGATATCAAGGGACCTGGATGCTTCGATTCAGGTGACAGCGAAGCTAAAACAAACAGTAAAGGCGCCTGTAATATGGGGAGGATTTCATCCGACCGTTTGTCCGGCAGAAAGTCTGGAATTTGCAGATATAGTCTGTATCGGGGAGTCTGAAACTAGCTTGCTGGAATTGGTAAGATTGATGGATGCTGGTAAGGACTATTCCAGTGTGCCCGGCTTATGGGTAAAGGATACAAACAAAAGAAATCCGGTGGGGCAACTCATCCACGATCTTGATACCATACCTTTCTCTGACTACGATTGCAGCACACATTATCTTCTCGTAGCCGACGAGATTAAACCTCTTACACCGGATCTTTTGGAAACCTATCTCAGAGCTACCTATCCTGCTTTCAAACGTGTCCTACCCGGCATGGAGGAAAGAATAAAACCGGGGATTGCAGACTACCATATTATTGCTACCAGGGGATGTCCGCATAACTGTACTTTTTGTGGAAGTCCCCAGTTAAAAAAGATCTATGCTGGACAGAAATTTATTCGAAGGAGAAGTGTGGATAATATAATTGCTGAACTTAAATCGATGAAGGAACGGTTTGAATTCTTTACCGATGTCCATTTTTGTGACGATTGTTTTATGCTTGCTTCTGATGATTATATCAAGGAATTCAGCAAAAAATATAAAAAAGAGGTCGATATGCCATTCTATTGTTTGACAAGCCCCGCAACCATTACTGAAAAAAAACTCCAACACCTTGTTGAAGCTGGGCTGTCATTCCTATCAGTTGGTATTCAGACAGGAAGTCAAAGAACCCTTAAGATGTATCGAAGGGTCAATGCTAATAAAGGAGTTGAAAAAACTTTTGAGTTGATTAACAGGTATAAAGATAGGGTGTTTCCTTATTATGACTTTCTTGTGGATAATCCATTTGAAACAGATGAAGATCTCATGCAAACCCTTAAACTGATTAAAAAGATAAAAAGACCTTATAAAATTCGGACTTATTCACTCGTCCCTTTCCCGGGTACTGAGCTTTATATGAAGCAGAAGGAAAGTAAGTTACTGGAAGGCGATGTAAAGGAAGTTTATCGTAAGGATTTTGCACAGCGCAGTGAGGAGAAAAGGTATGTTAACCTCTTAATCGATCTATCCAGATACGTATTGCCAAAAGGTATTTTCAGATTTCTCACTTGCGATTTTGTGGTGAAGCTTTTGAGTAAATCGATACTGAAGAATGTTGTAAAAGTGCCTTACAAATTAATTTCATTCAGGCAGCATATTAATGAAAAGAGACGTCTTAGACAAGGAGATCTGTTAGGGTGATTACCGAGGTTGCCTTTGGATAAAAAGATAGTTTGTTGAGCTATATCATCGTCTATTCAGCAAATGGAAAATAGTGACATGAAGTTATCAAAGAGGGAGAAGGTCTTTGTCATTGGCATCGATGGAGCTACCTTTGACCTTATAAAACCCTGGGCCAAGGAGGGTAAATTGCCCAACCTGGCTAAAATTATGAAGGAAGGGGTATACGGTGAGCTCCGGTCCACTATTCCAACCAATAGTGCCCCAGCATGGACGTCTTTTGTGACCGGGACAAATCCAGGCAAACACGGCATCCTTCATTTCAAATCTTTAGGATATCAAACAAAAGAATATCTAATGAGTAGAAAATCAAGGAAATGTAAAGCTATTTGGAATATATTATCTGAGAACGAAAAAAAGGTTGGAATTATAAATGTGCCGTTAACATACCCGCCGGAAAAAGTTAATGGTTTTATGATCTCAGGGATGGATACGCCAAGCAGGAAGAATACATTCACTTTCCCCGATGGACTATATCAGGAAATCAAAGAGGCAGTGGGAGATTATCAGATAGAGGCCCAATTAGCTGATTTGGTGAGAATAAGAAATGACAGAGATCGCCAAAGATTTATAAAAGCTGTTACGGGTACCATGGAATTGCGGTTTAAGGCAACCAAATATCTCATGGAGAAATATGATTGGGAATTTTTCCTTGTTGTTTTCACAGCGACCGACAGGTTTCAGCATCGATTCTGGAAGTATATGGATAAAAATCATCCACACTATAATGCAAAAGATGCTGCAAAATATGGGAATGTAATATTTAATGTATATAAAAGAATGGATGAAATCGTTGGGGAATTCTCAGGGAAACTTGATGAAAATACTACTCTTTTGATAATGTCAGATCATGGGTTTGGACCTGCACCAGTAAAATATATTAATCTGAATAACTGGTTGGCTTCAAAAGGCCTATTAACCTATAAAAAGGAGTCTGGTGTTAAAGGGTTAAATTTACATTCTTTTGTACTGCATAAATTACAGTTATATACACCTGTTAAATTCAGACATTATCTTCGCGCTAAATTTCGTTCTCAGGTGGATAAGCTGCAGTTGTCCTCTCGTCTGAATAGTATCAACTGGGCCTCCACTAAGGCATACGCTGATCAACATGTGGAGATATACGGTACGATCTGGATTAATCTGAAAGGGCGCGAGCCTTGTGGGATAGTGGATCCCGGTGAACAATACGAACAGTTACAAAGCCGTATTATAGATCTAGTGAAAGGTTTTAACGATCCTGCAAGCGGTGAGGGAATGGCAACGAATGTATATAAAAGAGAAGATATATTCAAAGGCCCTTTCAGTTTCAAAGCACCGGATATAATAGTTGAATGGAAAAATAACGCCTACCGAACTCAAAGCCCATTTGGTTTGTCGGGGAATAAGCTGGAATCATATATAGGCATTTTAGACAGCAAAGAGACATCCCAAACCATTTCCGGAGAGCATAAGAGGAACGGAATATTTCTGATAAAGGGAAAGCATATAAAAAAGGGAATTAAAATTGAGGGTGCAGAAATAATTGACCTTGCACCGACAATATTGCATCTATTGGGAATTGCGATTCCTACGGAAATGGATGGAGATGTTTTAACTGAAGCTTTTGATACTGATTTTGTTAGTAGAATTCAATATGATGATATCACCCCCTTTTTTTCAAAAAGCCCTGATGAAAATGTTTTAATGGAGGATGAGGAAAAAGTGCTAAAGGAAAGGCTACGTTCACTTGACTATCTTTAGCTTCGTGTGACTTTTCATTTGCGATCAAAGAAGAATATGTAGTGCTTCCTATGAATCCTCATTTTCGATATTAGAATGCAGATAATTTCAAATATCACTGATTTAAAAATAGGAATGAAATTCTTAATTATCATCTCCCTTGTTTTATTATGGGAACTTGCAGTTGGATTTGCAATTGCTTCGTCCCAAATTACGCTAATGATCATTTCTTTGTTGCCATTCTTAATATTATTGGTTCCGTATTCTCTTTACATTTTCATTATCTTAATATTGAGTTTCCTTCTTGAGGGGAAATACCTTTTTGGTCTGCCGGGAATAGGCATAAAAACGTTTCATGTGATCCTTTTCTTTACTTTTATATCTTATTTAATCGTAAGGGTAACTAATAATGAGAAGATATTCCAGGCTCGCAGTTTAAACCTTCCTTTGATTCTTATCCTGGGATGGGTATTTGCCTCTTTTGTATGGTCTCCAAGTATAACCAATGGCTTAAGCGAATTTGTAAGAATTTTTGTAGGTATTCTTACATTCATTCTCGCTGCAAATATTTGTAACTCAAAAAAGGATTGCGAAATCGTTATAAATATTTTGATGATGATCGGTGTATTTCTAGCTATAGCCTACCTGATTTCAATACATTTCAAAATAGGGCAAATCGAAAGCACAGGAGAAACAGTCAGGTCGTATGCTTTAGGAGGCCCGAATGTGGTTGGGGTTTTACTTGTGTTTGTCTTTATGTTAATGCTCGGAAAGTTTACATCTACAAAAAGGGCTTCTCTAAAAGTTGCAATGATTCCTGCGCTTAGTTTTATGATATTAGGAATATTCAGTGTTTATTCCCGGGGAGCCATACTGGGCTTTATTACAGGCACTATTCTTTTTACGTTCCTATATTTAAGACAAAAGGAAAAGACTATTAAAATGTTTCTTCTTTTTGTTACACCTGCTATCTTAATCTGCCTTATCTTCTTATTCGGAGAACTAATAATGGAATTTATATCGCAAATCGCTATAATTAGAAAATTTCTGAGAACAGATGTGATAGCAATGCTTACGAAGATAAAGGGAAGGAGTGCGTTTTGGGTAGAAGGCTTCAGGATGTTAGGGACAAATCCCATCTCTTACATAATCGGTGGGGGGGTTGGGTCCTACAAGACTATGGCCCTCTCAACGCCGGAAATATTCTACTATATCTCATATGTTGGAGGAAAAAGAACAGAATCATATTTCATACATGCCCATTCCCTTTTTTTGTCAATTCTTTTCAATTTTGGAATCATAGGACTCATACTTTTTGGCTATTTTTACATAATCATTATTAAAAGAGTTATCAAAGCCTTTTCAGTATGCAGCGATCCGAAAAATAAAATGATCCTCATTGGTTTTTTAGCAGGCTTAACAGGGTTATATACACATGCGTTTGTTGAATTTGGTATCTCGGAAAAGACAGTCTTTTTTTTATTAGGAATGGCGTTTATGTTTTCAAATACAATGTATCCTGAGCAAAGCGATTAACCAATCCAATTTAAAAATAGCCCATCAAAAATAGGTCGGTTGTGGAAGAAGTAAGACTTATTGTTTTGAATTAAACCATGCAGATAAGAAGCTTAATTTCAATTTAAAGAAAGAGCAGGTTGAGATGCTGGCCCAAAAAAAAGTATTAATAATTATATTTTTTGTTTTATCTCTTTTATCTGTGAATTTGACCATCGCTTTTACCGAAGAGCATTCAAGCCGAGTAGGCCATGTCTGGGGAGCAATTGACAACATCCGAGAGGAGGTGAAAGCTACTCCCACTGACGAGACCAATATTAGAACAAGGTTCTCTATGCTGAAGAAATGGATTCCAAAATTGGTGATGGAGCAGGGTTATGATGTTGGTAATATCATTCCGAGAAAAACAATGATCGGGATTCAAAAAATGATTAACAAGGGCGAGATTAAAGGCGCTGCGAGAATCATTGATGATATTTACTCATCCCTCGAAAAACTGCTTACTGAAAAGGAAAAAAAACTGTTTAAACGCACTCTTCCTTCTCCGAAGCGAATTGCAGTAGCCTCAGATGAGCATCTGGATCTATTGGTTAAAAACTCAATGATTGGGGTTCATGGTTCTGTGATAGGCCCTTGGCAGCATGCAATGAAGCGGAGTTTAAAAGAAAATAAAGAAGTGGTAACCTCAACTATTAATCGGCTTAGATCATTGGGAGTCCATTGGCTACGGCCAGGAACTATCTGCGGACCAGGTTGGAGCGAGGTTGAACCTGAGGAGGGAAAGTTTGACTTTTCAAAACTTGACTTTGTACTCGAAAAGGCAGCTGAAAATGGCATGAATGTTGTCGGTGCCCATATCAGTTCATTTGTTCGATGGGATAACCCATTTCAGTTTCGAAATAAACAAAGAATATACAAAAAACGTGCTCATTTTATCCGTTATGTGAAAACTGTAGTTGAAAGATATGATGGTGACATTGAGTTCGGAGTCAAAGAAACCGACCATGCTTATCCAAAATGTGATTTCAATGGGAATGGTAAATTTGAAGATCAGGAAAAAAAAGAGTGGGCTGATAATCATAAAATTTTATACTGGGAGGTTTTGAACGAACCAATACTATTTTTTAATGGACCTCCAGATGACTACTTTGAAATTATTAGAACTGCATACAAAACAATAAAGGAAATAGCTTCCCAATGCCGGGTGCTAAATGCGGCTCCGACGGACTTGCCATCTCAAAAAGAGGAGAATTTTTTTACGGAATGGATAAAGCGAGGTGGATATGACTATTTCGACATTCTGAATCTTCACATATATTCCTTTGACACGACAAAATTAATTAACCAATACAAAACAATATTGACAACTTATTGTCCTGCCTGTGCGGATAGAGAGATTTGGGTAACGGAGACAGGTGCTCCATCCTGGCATAGAATTGGGAGGGCTTCACCAGAGAGGCAGGCATCAGAAGTAGTTAAACGATATGTTCTTGCTTTTGCCAACGGTGTAAGCAAATTATTCTGGCATCGAATCGATGATGGCCCTATTATCGGCAAGCGGGAGGTTGATGATTTCTCAAAATTCGGACTTTTTGATTACCCTGAAAGAAAGCCTAAGCCTTCCTATTTTGCATTGAAATTACTTCTTGAAAAGATCGATAGTTTTTCTTCCGTGGAAACGCTGCAAACCGAAGAGAATGAAAAGGATGAAATATTTCTTTTCAGGTTCGAAAAAAATTCAAATTCAATATATGTTATGTGGAGTACCAGCCCTCTTAAGTACCATTTTAAAACTGAACAACATTTAATTATTACCCAAATTAATGGAAATAAAAAGGAAGAACAACCGAATAATAAAATTGTTCTACTTAACGTTACAGAAACACCGATTTTCATAGAATATGTCCAATAACGGAAACGTTTCATTAAATGCACTTTCAGGTAATACTCTAATTTCAAGGACTTAACTTCATATTCCCTGTAAATACTCATAATCCCTAAACCCTGAAGAAACGCTTTATTACTGGCCTGAGGCAATAATTGGGATTTATTTCAAAAGTGCGTAGTTTTGCAAGTTTTTTGACGGTCGGGTTATGATGTATTTATCTCTGGAAAAACGTGCAGCTCATCAGGTAACATGCAAGCAAGGGAGAAGACCCCTATTTTACGAGGTCCTTCCGGTCAAACTCGATCAATATACATCAAATATCCACCTTATCCCTGAAGATCTCGCTTCAAAAGTGTTAGGGTTGATTATGGTCAAAAGTTGCACTTTTATAGATTAGGAACCATGGAATATGCGATAAATAAAGGGCATAAAGTCTATACAAACCAGCTATTATGGCTTAACCAGTTGACATTACAGCAGATAGCGTTAATGCAACATTCCCGATAAAAGAGAAGAAATAAATGATAGATAAGCCAACATTAACCATGGTCATTCCTGCCTTTAACGAGGCTAATAATTTGCCTATCTTGGTTAAGGCCATTCTTGGACATTTTGAAACAAACCATATCAAGGGTGAAATTGTTATTGTTGACGATGATTCACCAGATGAAACCTGGAAGGTGGCGGAAGATTTTTAATGTTTTTGGTAACTTAAAATGGACATCTAGCAGGAAAAAATGATGTATTCTCAAACTGGTTCAGGGAAAAATAAAAACAGATATTCCAATCATTCAAGCAGGGGTCAGAATTCAGTCAATATTTGCCTATTTATTATCCTGTCTATTGCGCTTTTTTTTCGTCTATTTCATTTGGGCCATCAAAGTTTCTGGAGTGATGAAATCATTTCAATGGTACATGCTCAGAAAACAGTAACTGAGATAATTTTTTTAAATGAAAATTTCCCGCCTCTCTATAATCTTATCCTCCATTTTCAACTCTATTTGGGTCAGAGTGAAATTATTGCAAGGCTACCATCAGTTGGTTTCGGATTCGGGAGCGTGATATTTCTTTTTTTTTGTCTAAGAAGATATTCGATCCGCAGGTTGCTATCCTTTCTGCCTTTTTGTTAGCCATAAATCCGTTTCATATCTGGTATTCCCAAGAAGTAAGGATGTACTCACCTTGGATATTTTTTTCCTTAGGTTCGGTTTATTACTTTTACTCTATTTTTTGTAACAAGCGAGAAGAGGGAAAGAAGCATAATAAGAAAGATATATTTTTTTTCGCTTTGTATTCCCTATTGTCACTCTATACTAGTTTCTACACCGTTCTTTTATTCGTTTTTCAGTTTCTATATGTGCTGTTTCATAGAGGAAATAAAAAGGTCTTAACCGGTTTTAGCGTTATCATGGGGATTGTATTTCTCTCCTTTTTTCCATACCTGATCATCTATATCAATAATCTCATCGATTATGGGCAGGTTCATGAAATTTGCTTCAAAAAGGAATCGAGTATCTTGTTCATTCCCTATGCCCTAAACTGTTTCTCATTGGGAACCTCTTATGGTCCCAGTTTAGCAGAACTTCATTTTAGCCGCTCTATCAAACTGTTTCTATCTTATCCCTCATTTGCATTAGCTATGGCTTTATTTGGGGTGTTATTCCTTTCGGGACTATACTATATCCGAAAAAGCAATTGTTTCCTCTTCTTTTCTCTATACTTTCTTGTCCCTTTTCTATTCCCTTTCATTGTGAGTCTTATATCAAAATCGATTTCATTTAATGTGAGACATACGATTATTGCTTTACCTTCTTTCTTAACAATTATAGCGTACGGTATCAGGAATCTTTGTATTTACGCGGACACTTCCCCGTTTCTCATTGCAGTCAAAAAATATGTTCCTTTAACTTTATTGGTTGTTCTTTCTTTTTACTCTCTTAATAACTATTACTTTAACCCTAGATACTATAAGGATGACATAAGAAATGCAGCGCTTCATGTTGAAAAGAATGAATTATCTGGTGATAAGCTCTTTATCCCATCCAGCTTCCGTGAATTTGGATATTACTATCGTGGAAGTAGCGAGATTGTAATGAAAGCGGAAGGCAAGAACCTGTGGGTTATCCTAATGCGGGAATGGGAATATCCGAGATTGAAGTGGGATAACGTCTATGCTGAAAAGGAATATACTGAGTTTCCAGGCGTCAAGATATACAAATTAGAAGAGATCGAGGATGATTAGGACGTTTTGCGCTTTTAGAAGCGAGATTGTGGGAATGGATGAGAAAAAACTGCTATTTTACTTTATTTTAGCTGTTCTCCTCATAAGGATTCTATTTATCCTTGCAACAAATTCGTATATAAATGGAGCTTACGACGATTTCGAAGCCATAGCAAACAATATTTTAGCAGGGAATGGTTACTCCGTGTCTCCCGGACACTATTGGAGTAGCAAGATCGAACCCACATGTATGGTCGCACCTTTGTATACCTACTTTTATGCCCTCGCTAAATTCTTATTCAATTCATCTCCAACCTCTTATCTGTTTATTCACCTTGTTCAGGCCCTGTTTTCTGCTGTATCATTGATTATGGTCTTTAAGATCTCCAGAACAGTATTTGGCCAATTCACCGCATTTTTGACGTCCACTGCGTTCTTATTGCTCCCAACCTATTCATTCTATGTTGCAAAATCGAACGAGGCTACATTTACCGTTTTTTTCTGTCTCATCTTGGTGCATTTATCTCTAAGCGTCTCAAGACAGTATTCGTCAAAAAAAATTGTTGTACTTGGCATAGTTACTGGATTAGGGCTCCTGGTCAACCCGACGGTGTCCGCTGCCTTACCGGTAGTATTTCTTTATATAGCGTTTATTGGTAGAAATGAACCTCTTCGGGTGGCAAAAGATATCTTTGTGATTGTCTCAATTGCTGCTATCCTTATATCGCCATGGATAATAAGAAATTACCTTGTTTTTAATAAATTCATATTTATTAAAAGTTCCCTGGGGCAAACCCTCTGGATAGGAAATAATAGATTTTCTACCGGAACTCAACACCCCTTCTTTATCCCTATTGAGAAGTTCTATTACAATCCCGAGATTCGGAAAGCGTATCCCTTTCTCGATAAAATAGAATCTTTGAGGGAGATTCAAAGACAAGAATTGTTTAAAAATGAAGCCATAGATTTTATCAAGAACAATCCATCAAAAGCATTTCTTTTGATGTTAAAGAAGACCTTTTTTTTCTGGATCTACGATAAATATAAGGTTCAAAGGTTTAAAGATTCTGGAGAGGTTGTTCTATGGAAGCTCTATAGCATTATCAATATCATCTTAATTGGTCTTTTTGTAAGCTCATTACCTATTCTTGTGAGGAGAAAAGAGTTGGATATCCATAAGATATTTATCATCCTATTTTGCCTTTCCATAAGTTCTATCCATATCATAACTTCAGTTGGAATGATTAGGTTTAGACTTCCTGTTGATCCCTTTATCCAGATGTTTTCCATGTACACAGTCTCATTTCTTATCGAAAGGGAGTAGGTTTATCAGCCCAAAGTTGTGTCTTGACTTTGGGATATTATTTGAAAGTTGAACATTAACCACATTAACCTTGTATTTCTGCTATTTAAGACTGTTTGATACTTAAAATATATGTAAATACAATAAGTTATAAGGCATCGACTTGTGAAGCAAAAGTTATCCCCATTTTATAGGAGGATTAGACTCTGTTGCCTAAATTATGGCATTAAGTGAAATAAAATAACCAGATCAGTCTCTTAGACGTATGCTGGATGATAGTTCTGATAGGTAGAACCACAAGTTGCTTACTTAAACCGAAGGGGGCATCAATAAATACCAAACTTAGAATAATGAATCGAAAGAAAAGGGCTTTGATGCCCAACATCGCCGCTGAAAAAAGCAGGGATGCCCGGTTTTCTTACCTCTTTTTTGACAGCGAAATCAATGAAATTCTGATAACTTATTTAAGATACAGCTCCCGGTCTCAAAAAATCGTGAAAAAGCAGTGCCACAAAAACCGATTTTGCTATTGACATAGTTATTTCAGAGGGTTATATAATGTTTCTTAATCTGTATACCTTTTGATAGGGAGTGCCCAACCAAAGAGGCTCCCAGACAAATACCACCTATGCCTTCAAATAGATAGTTCCTTCGCCATCATCTGTATCGAGCAATGACCTTTTTAGGCGAGGAAGTGTCGGATCACAAAGATGCTATACAATTTAGACCAAGATGTACGAAAGACGTGGTCGAAGAGCATCCATTTTTCCAACATAGGGGTATTTGCTTCTATTTTCAAGTATACACAAGGCAGCTTTTTGCGATCTGATGCGTAATTACTTTAAGGGGGTATCCATTTAG